>Ga0206126_10000197_pt1 | contig 82952 bp, 72 predicted proteins | sample Helgoland_Spring_5_FD_148621 | JGI IMG/M metagenome (GOLD analysis project Ga0206126, IMG submission 148621) | Pelagic subsurface seawater microbial communities from Kabeltonne, Helgoland, North Sea - Helgoland_Spring_Bloom_20160412_1 | ecosystem: Environmental > Aquatic > Marine > Epipelagic ...
CAATTACTACGGCGGACTTGGAATCGGCGGAAGTACTGGATATAACGTTCAATATTCATCACCCCAAGCCGTCGATTTAGGAACCGGTCGAACTGCTGTTTCAGTAAGTTTGGGCCAGTACCATACTTGTGCACTACTTGATGATGGGAATTTGAAGTGCTGGGGTTACAATTATTACGGCGAACTTGGTATTGGTTCCACTACTCAACAAACTACGCCCCAAACAGTGAATTTAGGAACCGGTCGAACTGCAGTTTCGGTGAGCAGTGGACGATATCATACTTGTGCAGTACTTGATAACAACAGTATGAATTGTTGGGGACGCAATAATTACGGCCAACTTGGAACAGGAGACACGACAGACAGAACTTTTCCAACACCTATCAACTTGTATATGGCTCCAATTCCTTTGTTTGGCAATATTTCTGGGTTCCCACTCTCTTTTACCCCTGGCAAGAATTACACGATAACCGCCAACAACTCGTACGGTTCGAGTAATGTAACGTTGTATCTTGAAGTGGTTCCTGTCTATGATTACGGTAACAACACACTTGTCTTGACAAGAAATCAGACCATGTCGACCTGTTCTCCAATTATCACTGGTGGTTCGTACAACGTTTCGATATCTCCAACCCTGCCTCACGGGTTGTTCTTTGAACCGTCCAACGGCTCGATATGGGGTACGCCTACAATCAATCAAACCGCGCAAACCTATACGATTGCAGTCTCCAACCTTAGTGGTTCAGACACCATTCATATTTCAATAGCCATAGGAGAAATCGCTCCGATAACAGCCTACGATACCAGTAATGTGACGCTGGTTCGTGGCTTCAACATCACTCGAATTCATGACAGTCAAACCGGAGGTAATGTTCTTTCAGTAGAGGCAAGTCCTTCACTACCGCAAGGTCTTGTCTTTTCTTCCCTAACAAACAACGGTTCGATCGGTGGTACTCCAACAGCCGTTGCGCCTTGGACAGATTATACGATATGGAGCAACAACAGTTTCGGTTCAGATTCCAGCATCATTTCGATGCGAGTTGTTCCAGCCTATGATTACGGAAACAACACACTTGTCTTGACCAGAAACCAGACCATGTTGACGCGAACTCCAATTCTTACTGGAGGCCCGTTTAGTTCAATTACCATTCTACCAGCATTGCCCACAGGATTGTTCTTTGAACCGTCCAACGGCTCGATATGGGGTTCACCCATCATGAATCAAGCAAGCACCTCGTACATGGTTACGGTTTCAAACCAATACGGAACCGACACCACCGCCATCTTCATTACGGTTTCAGAGATACCTCCGATTCTTGAATACGACATGTCTGATGCGTCTTATCGACGAGGTTTCCTCAGCACCCATCCTGTTCCAATATTGACCGGTGGAGCTGTTGCAACCTTCGAAGTGCATCCGCCGTTGCCCCAAGGACTGACCCTCAATCCTGCGACCGGTATTCTTTCTGGAATTCCAAATATAGACGCAGTATCGACCATCCATACCATTTGGGCCAACAACAGTTTTGGCTCATCCAGTTGGTCAATTGATGTTGAGGTCATATCTGGAATTGACCATCCATCCAACTCTATCCAATTGACCCGGAATGTGACCATGTCACCTTATGCTCCTACAATTAACATTGTCGAGCGTGTCTTGAGCATCGAACCAGACCTACCGGATGGATTGATCTTTGACACACAAACTGCCGTGATTAGTGGAACTTCGTTGATTCCACTTCCTTCTACGACTTTTTCGATAATACTGTCAAATTCAACAGGAATGGATTGGCTCAATTTTACCCTGATTGTAGATGAAATTGCGCCTCACGTGATGTATTCACGAACCAATTCTACGTTTTACACCGGTTTTGGATTTGAACCCCTCAGTCCGGAAGGTGATGCAGGTTATCCTGAGATTTGGGCCTGGAACGGTTCAGCTGTACCAGGTGTTCATCTTTCGATGTTTAATTCCACACAAACCTTCTCCAGTTCCGGTTCAAACATTTGTACGATAACTTCGGACTATCGTGCAGTGTGTTGGGGTGCAAACGATATGGGCCAACTCGGTCAAGGAAACACGAACATCATCAATGCAATGGTGAATATCACTCTTTTGTCGCTTGAAGAGCCGGTCGATATTGCCGTTGGAGAACACCACACATGCGTTGTAACTTCAGATGGAACGATTGAATGCTGGGGTCAAAATGACTTCGGCCAACTTGGGCGTGGTTTCAAGTGTCCTTATGGCTCTTATGCCAATGGCTGCAACGGGGATTTTGCGGTGACTTTGCCGGGACTTGTGACGAACTCGAGTGAGTTTGGATTTGTTCAAGTGAGCGTAGGTGATACCCACACATGCGGTCTTTTGGCCAACGGGACCGCAATGTGTTGGGGCTCCAATGCTGACGGCCAACTTGGTGTTGGTAATACAGTGGACAGGTTTGTTCCGACCTTCACCGTCATGCCAGAGTCGGCTTCTTTCACACAGATTGATCTTGGAAAGGCGCATTCATGCGCTACAAATTATTCTGGAGAATTATTCTGCTGGGGCCGTAATTCCTTTGGCCAACTTGGTGATGGCACGATAAACAACAGAATGATGCCAACGATGGCGAACTTACCTACAGGTTTCTCAGTCATGTCCGTCTCTGCAGGTGGTGACCATTCATGCGTTGTATTCAATGGCTCACAGCCGGCATGTTGGGGTCGAAATGCACAGGGTCAACTTGGTGACGGTACGTTGCTTGGCAAACTGGAACCGCGTTTGATTTCCAACACAGCTTGGTCTGGCGTGTCTTCAATTACGGCTGGTGAAGAACAGACTTGTGCTGTGACCCTTGTTGGAGAAGTCTGGTGTTGGGGCCAGTCTCGGGTAGGTATGTTTTCTCAAACAACTTCAATCGTAACCTCTCCAGTTCAAGTGGATACTCAAAATTCGATAGGTGCGTCTTCAGTCGCTGTTGGTGAGCAACACATCTGCATCAGTACTATTCGCTGGACAATGATGTGTACTGGAGATAACCAAGCCGGTCAAATCCCTTGGATGAATACATCAGTTGTTTCGGAATTTGTTGAATACACAGGAATGTTGGTGCATGTCGACCATGCTTTTGCAGGCACCATATACGGGGCGCCAAGTGGTAGTTCAGGAAGTATCATTCTTGAGATGAGTATTACCAATTCAGCAGGAACTCAATATGTTCAACACACCATTCAGGTACAGAATTCTTATTCCTATTCGACTTCGTTCATCGAATCAATTCGCGGCCAGGTCCTCACACCTGTCATTCCAACATTGAGCGGCATTGGGAACGGACAATTCACTGTTTCACCGTCTTTACCTAACGGTCTACTCCTTGATATGGCAACTGGAAAAATAACAGGAACGCCGGTGGTCAACAGTATTCAGAAGAGTTACGAAATTACCTTTGCCAACCCGTACGGGGCGGTACCTTACCAAGTGGTTTTGGTTGCTTATGAGCCTGTAGCAGATATTGTTTATTCCAATACTGAGATTGAAATTACTCGTGCTGGGGGTTTCATCGAATATGCACCTACAGTCTCCAACGGTGTTGTATCGCAGTGGTCAATCGTTCCAATGTTACCTGATGGCTTGTCGTTCGTTGACGGTGTAATTTCTGGCCAAGCATTGAACAACCAGTCCACGACAATGTATCGAATATACGGAAACAACTCGGGAGGGGTTACTTTTGTTGATATCAACATTACTATTTTTGAGCCATCACCTGACTTTATTGCTCTGCAATCTTCCTATGTGATCAACAGAGGACAAGCGTTGTCCCCTATCGAAATCGGTAACATTGGTGGAAACATATTCTCTTGGACTATTACGCCACAGTTGCCCGACGGTCTCGTGTTCGTAAACGGTCAAATCTCAGGAACACCGACGGTGAACATGTCTTCAATCGTATTTACCGTGAAAGGCGAAAATACTGGTGGTTTCGATGAGATTAATTTCACGCTTCAAGTTCTAGAGCCCGCTCCATTAATCGACAGTACTTCTGAATCGACAATGGGTATTCGAAACAACAGTATTCAACCCTTGACGCTCGTAAATTCAGGCGGCATGGCGAGTGATTGGAGCATACTTCCACTATTGCCAAATGGCCTCATCTTTGAGAACGGAACAATCTATGGAACTCCACTGGCTAATTCCACTTCTGAATTGTTTACCGTTACTGCCTCAAACGAAGGGGGCTCCTCCCAATTTTCGTTCTACATCGAAGTGTTAGAACCGGAACCACAATTCTCGCTTTCTACTTCGAATTTCCTTTTGTATAGGGGTGTAGCCTTCAACACAATTGAAGTCACAAGTACTGGAGGAAATATTGCTTCATTTATCATCAGTCCACCTCTCCCATCAGGAATGTTCTTTGACGAAAAGCGCGGTATGATTCAAGGGGTTCCGTTGATTGTATCACCTGAAATCCAATACACGGTTACTGCCCAGAACAGTGGCGGCTCCTATCAACAACTGCTCACCATTCAAGTCCTCAATCAAGGTCCGATTTTCACATTACCATTTGAGGCAATTTCGTTGACCGAACAGGTTGAGATGGCGAAATTTGCTCCGTTCCTTTCATCAGATGTTGTGGTGGACGCATGGTCTCTTGAATTTGTACAAGGCGAAAAATTACCTGAAGGTCTTGTGTTTGACAGCACTACAGGTTCCATTTTCGGTAGGCCAGCTGAGGTATCTCCGCTGATGAACATCACGCTCAATGCCACCAACGATGGAGGAATCTACAGCCTTTCTTTCACGCTCAAGGTCTTATCCGATTACGATGGCGATACGATTCCAGATGAACTGGATGAAGACGATGACAACGATGGATATTCTGACAAGGAAGAGGAACTGAAAAACAGCGACCCATTCGACAGCGGCTCCAACCCAATCGAAGGATTTGAAGTTATTATTCCAAACACCGAAATTAGTCTTGGTGCATGGGACATCATTGGTATGATGACAGGTATCCCGTTGATTCTGTTCTTATCGTTCAGTCTTTTAACGCGCAACAAGAGAACCGCTCGATTCCTTGAACAACTTGATTCTGCAAAATCTCGAAAAGACATTGCTGCGGTTGCTGAGAGTTATGAAAATGCCATTAAATGGCGATTAATCGGACCGCATCAAGGCATGCGTCTTGAGCGAATACGAGCAGAAGCAGATGATATATTGGAAGAAGTTGAGCGTCAATTCAAGTATAAGGTTGATGATCAGTATCGTCAACTTGAGCCAAAGAAAGAAGAAACAAAAGCACAATTCTTTGACAAAGTAGACCAAACGCCATTGGTTGAGCGATCAGATGAATCTGGACAGAGCGAAAAACCGGATGATGAAAAACACAAGGAAGATGAAACATCTGAAGATGAACAATTCAAAGAATCTGAAGAGAGCGAAAAACCAGATGATGCACCTCCATCGACCGATACAGAACCAACACTCATTGATGAAAACGGTCGCCAATGGTTCCACGATGAAGAGAAGCGATACTGGTGGCGTGACCAATCCCATCAGGCGTGGGAATTGTTGGATTCAGGAGATGAAGAACACGCGAGTCCGGAAGAGTCGAATTCGGGCTGATATTTTCATAACGCAAGTACTTCGACAACAAAACTCAACCATTTACCTCCATAGATGAAAAGGCTGCCAACAAAAGCGTTGCTTGCTCGACCATGCCAGCCTTGAGTAAAGCGTGAGCGGAGCGAATGGTAGCCTCAAGTTGAATCTGGGTGTTGGATTGTCTAGAAACTGGTACGTCCGCCACCAACTTTGAGTCCGTACCCTCTGATTGGATTTGAAGACTGAAACAAGACGGTTTTATTCGGGCAGTACCCATTGCGGCCATTCTTCATGGTCAGAAGAATTGCTGACAACAACCAAGACCGGCCGCTGAACGGTCGAAAGTACATCGTTTAAGTTTCGATGAGTTGATGGAGTAATGACGCCATCCCTCATGTCAACTGCCAGCCATGCTTCGGGATATTGGCCCTTCCAAGCCTCCAGTTCAGCTTCAATACCTTCAGGAGGTATTCCTTGGCGTACGCTCGCAATGAATCCCCATTGCGGAGGGCAGCGACGTTCCGCATCTGTCCAAAGAAACATTCGTGGCTGTGAAGGGAGACGACCCAGTTGGGCTATGGCTTCTTCGAGGGTCACGCAAACGGGCCGATTCGGCATTGGCATCGGCAGTGAATGACGCCAAGTACGGTCTAAATCGAGTGGTTCTCGGCGGCGCATGTACGGCCTATGCTTGTCTCTCGTTTCAATCCCTCGGAGTATCGAGAATGATGGAGGTCCGTAAGAAATCGAAGCGAACCTTCATGCCCCATGTGCGCTGCCATCGAATCATGTCCAGTGGTAGCGCACCTCCACCACCTCAGCCGCCAGGCGGCTCAATGCTGATGATGCTGGGTGTAATGGTCATGATGACATTGCTCATCATGAACCCCGATATACGAACAACACTCGGTGATGTTGCCGACCCGATTCTTGACCCTATTTTACCACAGGAAGCTTATTTCGTACTCACAGTTCTCATTCTTGGTAGTTTCTCGATGACCATGAACACTGTTCTTCGAAATTTCTTCACTGACCCAATGGCTCAAGCACACATCGGTCATCGACAAGGCCAAGTCCGACGAATGATGAACGATGCACGAGTCTCAAGAGACCCAATCTTGCAAGAGAAAGCAACCACTCTGCAACAGCAAATGATGCCTGAGCAACTTAAAGTGCAGATGGGTGCAATGAAACCAATGATGTTCACGATGGTTTTCATCATCGGTATTTTTGCTTGGTTAACCACCGCCGTGGAAAGTTTCCGAGTTGATTATGTCTCTTTACCATGGGCATCCGAATGGAATCTTTTGGAAGACAAGTTCTTCTTTTTCCCTGCTTGGATCTGTGCCTACATCTGCATGAGTGCACCTCTTGGAAGAGTCATTGACCGACACATCAAATTATTCCGCTACAGAAAACACCCGTTGGTTACTGCTGGTGAGACACTCAAAGAACCACTACTCCACTTGGTCGCATCGACTGGAACGCCAAAAGGCGGGGATGCACAACGAAGGCAACAACGAAACCAAAGAAACACAAATTCGAACCGCCGGAAATCCAAGTCCAACAAAAAAGATTCATCCAAAGTGGAAGAATCCAACGAAGGAAAGTCCGATTCGGTTTGGGATTCAAATTCCAACGAATGTCCAAAATGTGGACTCACTATGGTCACCAGGATGGGACCTCGCACAAGAAAGTGTGATGTTTGCCGTCATGAGTGGGTGTAAGCATGCTACGTATCACCGTTTCAGGGCACCCAGGAAGCGGTACGAGTACCCTCGTAAAGGCGCTGATGGCTCATTACTCCTGGACATCACTCAACGGTGGAGACGTCTTTCGACAGGAAGCGGCGCGCCGTGGAATGAGCCTTGGTGACTTTGGAGAGTTGTGCAAATCTGATTTGAATGTCGACCGTGAGTTGGATCAACTGCTGCAACAACAAATGCAGGATGGCTCATCGCAAATCGTCGAATCACGACTTGCTGGATGGTGGGCGTATCGACTTGAAATGCCATGTGTTCGGCTCTGGCTTGATGTTGATGAAACTGAAAGGGCAAATCGAGTTGTTCGCCGGGAAGGAGGTTCTATAGAAGAAGCCTTAGAGGCGAATAAAAAACGCTCCTCGGTGGATGCAGAACGCTTTATGGAACTGTACCAAATCTTGCCTGAACAGCGAGAACCCTATACCACAGTACTTGACGCGACAAACCTCGGCAGTGAGGAAGTCCTTGCTGCGGTCATATCAATTTTGGAGGAAAAAGCATGACACTACACGTTCTTGATGCAGAAGCAAAAACCAACCCTTCAATCGGTGGAAACCCAGATGAACGTGACGTGGAAGAGCGCCTAGCCTCTGGATTTATTCTTCTCGACAAGCCTGCTGGACCAACATCACATCAACTTGCTTCTTGGGCTCGTGACCTGTTTGGTCTTGAGAGACTTGGCCACGGTGGTACGCTTGACCCCTTTGCAACAGGCGTGTTACCATTGATGGCAGGAAAATCGATGAAGTTGACCAAGAAGATTCTAACCCACAAAAAAACATACATCTGCGTATTCAGATTTGCATCAAAGCCAGATGAAGAGCAACTTGCTAAGGTGATGAAGCAACTCACCGGACGTGTTTACAATGTACCTCCGGAAGTTTCTGCAGTCAAGGTTCAAGTCCGAACTCGAAAAATATTCACTTTTGAGAAGTTAGAGATGAAAGCCAATGATATGATTGCTCGAGTCTATTGTGAAGCGGGTACATACATTCGAACCATTGCCCGAGACATGGGTTTGCTCTTGGACATGAAAGTTCAACTGAAGGAATTGCGTCGAGAAACGACAGGCGTGTTCAAACTCGAAGATTGCATTACCATGCAAGAATTAGCTGACGCAGTTTGGCTCTGGAAAGAACGGGATCAGCCCGAAGCACTTCTGCGCGTCATACACCCAATTGAAAAATTACTGTTGGACTTGCCAACTGCCACGGTCAAGGACAGTGCCGCAGCTGCACTGGCACATGGAGCGCCGTTGTTACGGCCAGGATTAGTCGACATCCAAAGCGGCGTCAAATCCGGCAAAGACATCATGATTCAAACGCTCAAAGGCGAGGCGGTTGGTATTGTAACGCTCACGCTGGGAACGGATGAACTTGTAGCCATCGACGAAGGTGAAGTCGCACGACCAAACATGGTCTTGCTCGACGAAGGATTATACCCTCGTCGCTGGAAGTCTCCAGAATGAATCAAGGATTCACGCTTCAACGTATTCTTCGTAAATATATTCTTCAGTTTCTATTCGTATTTTCAATACAGACATATGATTCCCACATCCACTTTGTCAACGGGTGTTGAACGGCCCCCACGGCCTCAAAGCAATTTTTTGTGAGACGGTCTCCCTATGAAGTTTGAGGGTGTTTTTTGCGTTATCCGACACCCGATGTTGGAATGAGGCTGTCCATCGCTGCGTCTTTCATCACTGCAATTTTTTGATCTTTGGAGGAGTCAAAAATACAAAGGCACCGACAATTGCTAACAGTGCGACAACCGTGAGGCCCCAGAACATTCCTTCTGAGACTCCGTCCGAACCTGAGGCAGAATCTTCACTGGCGGGTGAGGCTTCAATGGCGATAGCAATCTGGGCCTCATTGTTGTCTTCAATTCCCTCAGAAATTTCGGAACCTCGGTCGATGACGGCGCGTAATTGCTTCTGCCCACTGTCTTCGGGAACTTGCCAGTCAAACGTTACGTAGGCAACTGAGCCGGGCTGAAGAACGGGAATCGTATCGTAATCAATCAACTGTGAGTCAACCTCACAACGAACTGAAATCATGGATGCTTCTGCCTGTCCAATGTTGCGGACAAATACTCGGATGGACAGAATATCTCCGGCACGGATTTCTTCACTTCCAACATCAATTTCTTCGACAACCAGGTCAGGTAAGGAGAGTACTTCCAAATCCATTATTCGCTCATGGCATGAGTTTTGGTCGCACAGAGACACGAGGACCGAAGTAAAGCCAGGAGTCGGCGGGACAACAGTGATGGTTTTGTTGAAGACATCAATCGATGCCCATGACCGGTTGGTCGAGGCTGTAAGTCCCGTTGAATCAACATCTGAGTAATCAAAAGGAAGAACAGTAGAAACGGCCAACTCGACTGGAATTAAAGACTGGAATTCCTGCAAAACTGGCGTATCATCAACAGTGGCAACATTGGTGATGAATGTTTCACTCCACGTGTTTCCTGAGGAATCTACGACGGTTGTAAGAATTGTAGCCTGTCCGCTTGCTTCAGGTTGAAGAGAAATTCGAATATCACCTTGAGTTAAATCAACCGTGACCAATTCCGGATTTGAGTTGGTGAAACTGACCACGAGGTCTTCACTAACGGTTCGGTCATCCGTGCATCGATACAAGAACGGAAGGATACGCCCTCCTCCATCTTCAGTGAGGGATTGGTCACCAACTGGGATGCATTCAGGGTCTTCATCCCATTCGATGTCGTAGCCTCCCGTAACGCTCATGGAAGTGATTTCCAAAGCAGTCGTACTTTCATTGCCAAGCGAATCCCAGGTAAACCATGACTTCAGTTCGACTTTCAAGGAAGTATCACCAGCGTCCATAAACTGCCCGACAGGGAAGCTATGGGAAAGCGACGGATTGAGGGCAACCGCTTCGTTGGTTACCAGCTCATCGTTGACGAACAGAAGCCAGCGTGAATAGACCGGGTCGAGCCCATCGACATCTCCAAAAATCCGTCCTTGAAGTGAAAGGGTTGGGTCGTTCACATCGACGGTAATATCGGAAATACACGCATCGGTCGTGGTGAAGCGAAGTTGTGTGTAAGCCTGGTCTGGAAGCAACATATGCTCATCCATTGCAGCAAAATCTGAGAAGCTCATTCCATCGCTTGAGAAGGCGTATTCCAAGAGTACGTCATCTTGAGATTCGTTGTCCAATGAATAGTGAACACGCCCAATCCGTTGCTGAGGTGGCGTCGCTATGATCTCGCTGGTCCATGCGCCACTGGTTCCACTGACGCTTGACTGGAGGCCACAATCGGAGAGAGCCATGTTGTTGGAGTTTCCCTTCTCCAAGTCAAGAGCCATTACGGGCATGGAATGGCCGGAGAATTCAGCCTGTGCTGAGCCGTATTCGCCTCCATACCATGGAGTCCTCATTGTGACTCGCATTCCAACTGCATCCACCTCCAATCGTGTATCGTCGGTTGAACCAACCGAGACATAATCCAAAGTGAGAATCGAGGACTGGAGCGATTCCCATGTCCATTCGGTCAATTCAGAAACGTTTGATGACCAAGGATTGGACAGATAAGCAAGGGAACTTTGCGTGTTGGAAAAAGTCACTAACGATTCATATTGTCCGCCGTAATTGATCGAAAATCGGACCGAATCTTGGTAAAGTGGACCTGGAACTGAAAAGGCAACAACAACATCCACCGCTAGAATCTGGTACTGCGTTGAACCGAAAGCATTGAACGATGTCAATTCAATCACCGGCCCAGTTGACCAGGAGATGGACCCATCTGGCATGCCGAGGGAGTTGTTGGATTCTGTAGGCGTCGATTGGGCCCAGAAGGTCATGCTGTCAAGGTTTTGAGGTCGGTGATGAACCATCGTCATTCGTTGGTCAGCGACCATGGCCTCGGTATAGGTCGCCGGGTCTTCTGAAAAAGATGTGAATGCACCAAGGCTCCACTCTGACGGTTGGGAAAAAGAACCATCCGGAAACAAATCCACGGTGTTTGTTTGATGGACTGAACGCCCAGCTACCGAACCAAATGGTGCCAACAGAAGTATTGAAAGAAGAAAAACGACCGTTGTGAACCTTGCCGTGTTCGCTCGCATAGTGGTGCTAGACAACCGAATACACTTGAATGCAAGGGTGCTATGTGCCCCTGATTTGTCAATTGAGACAAACATCCCACTGCGGATTATTGAAATACCACGCGCATAACCGCGAGTTACCTCTCATGGCTGTGATGGTGTAGGGGTTAGCACGGCAGATTGTGGTTCTGCCAGCCCGAGTTCGATTCTCGGTCACGGCCCCTTTTACTTCAGACCAGTTTATCTTGGTCAATTTCATGACCCATACGTTCCACTTTCGTTTCGAGGTAGGACCGGTTTTGGTCACCAACACCGACGACAAGAGGTATGCGTTCTGCAACTTCTATTCCGTGAGTTTCAAGTTGCTCTTGCTTGTTGGGGTTATTCGAAAGGAGGTTCACACGAGGCACACCTAATGAGGCAAGCATGCTTGCAGCAATACTGTAATCTCTTCCGTCTGCTGGAAATCCAAGCATGAGGTTTGCATCCAAGGTATCTGCGCCTTGGTCTTGAAGATGATAGGCTTGAATCTTAGCATGCAAGCCGATTCCTCGACCTTCTTGACGTAAGTAGAGGAGGCAACCCCATCCATGAGCTACGATGGTTTTCAATGCCGATTCAAGTTGCGGTCCACAATCGCATCGCAGGCTGCCCAAAACATCGCCAGTGAGACATTCTGAATGAAGGCGAACGAGGACCGGGTCTGGACCGCTCATGTCCCCCAAGGTGAGAGCAACATGGTCGTAACCGGTTGAGGCTTCATGGAACACACGGATTTGGAAGTCGCCGTGGATGGTTGGCAATTGTGCCTTGCTCGGAATTGAATCGCGTTCTACTAATTCTACAGGCACTGAGTTCACGGTCATTGCGTCACCTCGATGAGAAATCGATACTCGCCGGCACGCTCCTCAACCGAGAGGATTTCCACTCCACCTCGATGTGCAAGCAAGGGCATGTCATGCACCGTTTCCGGATCATCAGCCCATACTTCGAGAATTTGGCCAATCTCCATTCCTGCAATCGCTTTTTTGGCTTCCGCTACGGGGACTGGGCAAACAAAACCAATGACGTCTAAGCGGTGAGTCGGAGAAGTTGTCGAACCTTCTCCAAGCATGACAACCTCGACCATGGCCGTTCCTGCACTTCATCCCTTTCAAGTCCTCCGAACTAAGTGCATCAACAGATATCCTTGCTGAAAGTATCGCATTGTACCGCACCTTGATGAGGAAGGACGCCTACGCAAACCCATGAGCACGAACGTCAAGTCATCTTCCTCTAAGGATGATTTAGCGTGGTCAGAAGTCGGGCAACTTGGACTTCGCTACGCTCGCATCCCACTCGCGTTGCTTTTGGTTGAAGCATTTTATTGGTTTTTAACGCAGCCTTCGGACACCTTAGCACCGATTCAAGTGACCGAAGCATGGATTTGGAATGAGATTACCAATCTCCTCTACAGCGATGGCGAATACGTCGCCTCAACCCTTTCAACGCACAACGGTTGGATGACACGAATTGATTTCTATCATCCCAAGTTCCCCGGTAATTACGACACTGTAGGACTCTATGTTTCAGATGAATGTGCTGGCGTTCATGAAATGATATTCTTATCGACCTTAGTCGCCATGACCGAAGGCGTACCTCAACGCATCAAAATACGTTCAATTCTGGTCATGTGCAGTATCGTCTATGTCCTTAACATAATGCGGTTAGTGATGTTTTATCCGATTGCTCGCAATGATTGCGTCGCCAATCCAAACCAAGCCGAATGTCTTGGAGGAATGTGGGAGTTTCACACTGCGGTCTATGAATGGGGGTTTTTACTGGTCTTAGTCACCATGTGGGTCCTCTGGTTTTGGAGAGTAGGAGGTCCAGCTCGAACACTCGATGCAAGCAGTGCAGGGGATGAGAAATGGAGATTGAAGTTTCGTCAATCATGGTCGAAGACGCAATTCCTTCTCATTGCAGGTGCAGTGCTACTCATGGTCTTCGCAGTCCAAAACGTCACATCAAATGAAGAAGCAATGTCGGCAAAAGAGACCCTGGAATTCTGTTACTTCTCTGAACTGGTGACCTCAGAATGTGGACAAGCCCAAAACCGATGGGATGATGCAATCGGCTATGCTTGGTCGCTTTCAGCACTGGGTATTGTCGTACTCGGTGCCACTTCGTTTGTCATTCAGCGACCGGATGAAAACGGCAAATGGCCGGTTAAAGAATCGAAAGTCACACCCAAAGAAACGGCAGCCAAACAAGAACCAACTTCGCGTCATTCAAGCAAGAAATCAGGCTCGTGGAAGAAAAACAAGTCGACCGAAGAGGAATAAATCACTCTGCGACTGTTCCAACGACCTTTTGGCCGCTCATCTCGTGCTTATCGAGTGCTTTCAAAGCAAGACCGACCTTACTGGTATGAATGCTGATGAAAGTCGAACCGCTATCGAAATGGACATCTCCGATAGCCATTTCATCGCATCGCAATGAATTCTGGAACCAATTTGCCACGGTACGGGAGGAACCGGCATCGGACTGAGAAATGTTCAGTTGAAGGGTTACAAAGCCGAACACATCTGCTGTTTCGCCAAAATCATCCTGACGTTTTACAGGGTCTCGGTCAATTCCGTCAGGAAGTTCAGGGACCTCAGTTGGGACAATGTCAAGGCCGTATGTTGCCATAATCTTGGAAAGTTGAGGGGAATCGTCTCGAGATACAAGACTCCATGCTGCTCCCTTGCGACCAATACGTCCAGTTCGTCCAATGCGATGAACAAAGGAATCGGTATCAACCGGAAGGTCGTAATTAACCACGAGCGTAATTCCGTCAACATCGATACCACGTGCAGCAACATCGGTTGCCACGATGGTCTTCACTTCGCCTTCTTTGAACCGACCGAGAATCTTTTCACGCTGGTTTTGTGAGAGGTCGCCATGGAGACCTTCGACGACAAATCGGTGTTTGTTAAGTCGTTGGACAGCGAGGTCAACCATCCGCTTTGTGTTGCAGAAAATGATGGTTTGATCTTCGTCGTTCATCCTGCACATCAAACGCCCCAAAGCCCACAATTTGTTGGCTCTACCAATGTTCACACTGTACATGTCAATTGGCGGAATGTCGAGTTCTTCAGAGTTTGTAAGTACAAACTCCGGCTCGTTCATGAACTCATGAGCAGCATCAATGATTTCTTGTGGGAACGTAGCGGAGAACAGAAGCGTTTGTTCACGGTTCTTCATTCGCTCGACGACCCACATGATGTCAGGGAAGAAACCCATGTCGAGCATTCGGTCCGCTTCATCAAGGCAGAATAAGGAGAGTACTTCCAAATCAATGTGGCCACGCTCTGTCATATCCATGACTCGGCCAGGAGTACCGACGATGATGTCGACGCCACCTGCCAGTTGCTTGGCTTGCTTTTCTAAATCAGTACCACCGTAGACCGTTTGAATGGAAAGTCCTGATTCTCCTTGAAGCGTTTGGAATTCTTGTGCCACTTGGTTCGCAAGTTCACGAGTTGGCGTAAGGACAAGCGCTTGGAGCTGACCGGTCGGTTGACATCGTTCAAGCAAAGGTAGGCCAAAAGCGGCAGTTTTACCTGAACCGGTGCGGGCTTGACCGATGACGTCTCGGCCTGAACGGGCCAATGGAATCGTATCCTTCTGAACTTGAGTAGCAAACTCCCACTCGATTGAACTTAGACTGTCAAGCAGGTTTTGAGGAAGGTCCCAAGAGTCGAAGCGGGTATTTGTGAACATTTGATCATCTCCGTCTCGGTGTTTCGAGTGGGTCGCCGAGACGGTGGCAACCCCTTCGAGTGGAATCAGTAGTTGTCTCGCTCTTTGATTTCGGCTTGGAGCTGACCCATCCAATACTTTCGTGCATTGTCACGGGTGAGGGGTCGACGCATCTGTCGAACATGTTCCAAAATGTATTGTCGGAACTTGAGTGATTTATTTCGATTGATGCCTTTCGGGGTGATCCCATCCCACAAGCGTTCGAATTGCTCAGCCTTATCATTGAATGCCTCATCCATCTTATTCACCTCTAAGCAATCGGCCCACTGACACACCCCTCTTAACCATACCGACAAGAGTGGTGAGGGATTGGACAGAGAAAATCAGTCAGATTTCAGAAATAATCTGCATCGTCGTCGGCCTCTTCATCTTCGAAATCATCATCGTAGCCCATCATTTCGTCTTGACTTACAGCTCGGTACAGGGGCGCAGCATCCGACTTTGAATCATCAGCAGGTGGTGACGGTTTCACAGCGCCAGGGATTGCTGCGGGGTCTGGCTTCGAGACCGGTTGCGCATCGGTTGAACGAATCGGTTCCAAGCCAACTCGGACACCTTGAGCCTCAGCCACTTCTCGGTCAAGAGCCGGCACGGGTGCTGATGGAGCGAGTTGAGCGTTCTTTTGGGCCTCTGTTCCCTCCAACGACACGTCAAAGACCATTTCTTTGAGTGAAGCGATGATTTTGTCGTTGGTTTCTGTGGTCAACAGTTCCGCAGCCATTGTACGCAGTACATCTTCACCAAACAGGCGAGGAAGTAAATCGATACAAGCAGAACGAACCTTGATGTCCTTTGACTTCGTTCCGCGAACGACCAGTTCACGGGCACGACCGTGGTCAGTATCCATGACTTGAACTGCCTTGATAGCGCTCAAACGAACCTCCGAATCGGAGTCGACAAGAGCGCGCTCAGCGAACAGAGTTGCCATTCGAGATTCTTTACGAGCCAAAGCGGGAAGATTTTTTGCAGCAATACGTCGAACTTCGACTTCTGCATCGTTCAGCGACCATGAGATGAGATCCCAAACTGCGGAATCACCCTTGTTGACGATACGCTTGAGAAGAGCCGTTGCTTTCTTACGAAGGGCAACTTCTTCTTCAAGAAGTAACGAATCGACATGGTCGACAACCACTTCCGGCCATGTGTCGCACAAACCAGAGAGACCTGCCCAAGCAGCATCACTACGGTGGCTGACCGTTGAGCGAAGTTCATTGGCGAGAATCGAATGGACACCGGATGGAAAAATCGGGGATGTTGTCGTTAGGCATCGACTGGCTGCTTTGCGCACATGGACATCTTCATCATCGAGTAAAACCGAAAGCCAGTCAAACAATTCATCGGATTTGAGAACGGCCACTTCCGGCAACACGTCGAGGGCAGCAACCCGCTCCTCAGCAAGTTCAGATTCAAGGTACTTCAGAAGAAGCGAATGTGCTTGGTGTATTCTCGACCCATGGAAACGTCCGAGCGCCCGAAGTGCATCGACCCTGTGAAGAGTCACTGAGCGACTGTCCCAACGAATGACGGCAGATTCAGATTCTTTGTTGAGAAGAGAAAAAACATCATGATCGGAGAGGGAAACCCACGGTCCGGTTTTTTTCTCGATTTTTCGAGAAGATTTTCGAGGCTTAGCGACGTGAATTGGAAGGCCTGTTCGCGGATCTCGGGCGATGTATTCACGTGACATATCTGACTCCTCCAAAGGGTCGCATAACCCCTAACCGAATGAACCTATGGCTTCGGCCACAAGAACTGACATCCACCCTTCTTGAACTTTCGAATATATCAAACGCGAATGAGTAAAGGTATTGAAGCCAGTGCATTTCCAATAACCATGGGCAACAGAGTGCTTGGTGCAGTCTTGATGGTGAGCATCATGCTCATCACTCCTTTCGCCTCTATGGCAAGCCATACGCCACTTGCTGACTCAGAACTTGATGCCACCGATGAAAGGCTCCTCGCTATTCATTACGACCAGGATTTCAACACCTCTGATGGATTTGCCCTTTCGAACATCACCATTGACGCTTCAACCGGTGAAGCAGAGATTGACCACCCGACGCTTACATGGCAATCCATTGCCAATCCAAGTTTGAGATACCCGCGTGCTGCTGGGTGTGCAGCATACATCGAAGATACGGAGGAGATTTACTTGATGGGTGGTCGATACGATCCAGACCCCGTACAATCTGGCGATGAAACCTCGACACGGAGCATTGAGGTTTTTAGCCAAGCATCCACATCATGGCAACTCAGCGGTAGCCAAATGCCGGTCGAACAGATGTACTTTGATTGCGCTGCTATCGGCTCGGTCATTTATGCGGTTGGGGATTATCATCCGTTCGCAACGCCTGAAGTTCGTGCAGAAGGCATTTTACAAATTTACAACACAAGTAACAACACATGGAGTGAAGGTGCATTCATGCCAGGCAATACCGGTGTTGGACTGGCAAGTGTTGACGACCTTGGCGGTTTTATTTACACCGCAGGTGGTGTAAGCAGGAAAGATCGCTCAGATATTTCGAACGCCACGCTCCGATATAATCCGCAAACCGACACATGGGACCAAATGGCCGATATGAATGTCGCTCGGCATTCGTTCACACTTACGGAATTCCACGGTAAACTGTATGCGCTCGGGGGTATTTCTCGACAGTACGACCCGGTTTCCAACCAATACTTCATTGCCCCTACGAACCATACAGAGGTGTACGATGCACAGACCGACACCTGGACAAACCACACCGATTTACCGTTCGAAATTGCAGCTCATGCCTCGACCGTCTTCAACGATGAAATACTCATTTCTGGCGGCGTAACCGGTTCAGGATGGGGCGCACAAACCAAAGAAGTGCATGGGTACAATCCCCTCACACAGACGTGGACAATACATTCTGATTTACCGCATGACATGTACGACCATACCATTACTGCAATCAACGAATCCGTCGTCTATGCCACTGGCGACTCCTCTTCATACCGGTTTTCCAGTTGGTCCTCGAACTACAGAGACGTAACTGGAATCTACAATAATTCTGATTCACAGTCCGGCTGGATTACATCGAATGTCATTGACCTTCGCCAGAACACAAATGGAATCGCCTCACCGGTTCGATTGGAATTTGGTGGCGCTGCTCCAGCGGATACGGAACTTCAACTGCAATACCGAGTGGGGTTGAACCCTTCCGAGGTGAGTACAACTTTGTGGAGCCCCCTCGGACCGGGAAACATCTCTCAATTTTTCCAACCTGGAGAGTTTTCATTGGCTGCTTATGGTGAAGGCATGTCGTTCATCCAATACCGCATCCAAATGAGTACATCAGAACTCGTCGAATGGTCCACTCCCGATTTAGATTCGGTCGAGATTTTCTCAGAAGAGGCCACACTTCTCTCACCCATACCACCATCAATGCATCCAAATGCGGCCCATATCACGATTGAATCGTTCCACTCCTCTTTTGGTGCAAACGCCAACTACACGCTTCTTTTGCACCAAACAAATGCTGATGGATTTAATCTGCCATCTGAAGATTCGGCTAAAATCACCTGGAACAACACCACATCGACGTATTCCATCGAAGACCAAGGAGGCATTCTACGTCAATCCAGTGTTGATGTAACGGTACATTCTTCCACGCTCCAAGGCGATACAATGCATTGGGACTTAGCTGTCAACGAAGGTTTTGCAAGTGATTATTTGGTCCTTGAAATCCAAACTCAAAGTCAGCTTCACAGCGCCTATCGCTCGTCATCCGCCATAGAAATTCAAAATATACTCGATGTCAGCGCCATTGATTATTCTTCCAGTTTTTCGAGCAATGGAGACGAATCGCTATCGAACCTCGAAGTGTTTCCTGATGGCGCTGAAATCGAAGTAACCATCGATCACAGTTTCAATGAATCAGGGACTCAACTGCTCTATGGAACTGTAGAAGCACGTCTCCATATTGACATCGAGAATCCTCATTCCGGATGGTTCAATACGACCAGCACCTGGGAGGAACTCACAACTGGAGAAGAAACTGTACTCCTTTACACGCTAAACAACGACAGTTCAGGTCATGCGAGCATATGGATTGAAGCAAGAACGCAAGATGACCTCACCCTCAATGTTGACCCTTCCTTCAAACACATCCTGGTGAACGTCGATGCACCCGTGCAGATGTCGAATACTCCACTCATTGGCTCTTACCTCAACGAGGAAGCAGCACGTTCGGTTGAATTTGAGTTCTATGATGTAGGTGGATTCAGTACCGAATCGGTCCAAGCATATCTATGGATTGAGGCATTGCACGATGCAAATGAAGACGGGGAGTATGCTGCATCCGAACACATCCAGACAGAAGTTTTCATTTCGAATGAAGAGAACAACTGGTTGCTCAATCTGACCGTAAACGATACTGCAAACGACGACCATCAAATGGTCTATGTGACCTTGGAAGGCACAAACTTGGCAGGAAAGAATATTCGAGAATCAACACTTGACCCGAACAGTGGTTCCACTTCATGGATGAGTCGAACACCGGAAAACGCAAACATTTCCTCTCTTGAGCCGTTTTCGGAACTTGTAGAAAGTGGTATACAGCGTATTGAGCCGACCGGAAGAATCGGTTGGAACGTGGTCGTTTCGGATTCAAATGCACTTACGGACATCTTCGAAGTTCGGTTGATTCTCGGCAAGGACGAAACACTCGGAATACGGTATGTACCAACACAAAACATTTGTGAATCTCTCGACGCACGTCTTTTGATTGACAGCACATGTTTTGCTACTCAAGTGAATGAATCCTATTCCATTGACTTCACTGCACAGATCGATTGGGCATTTACTGCTTCAGGACTCGACATCGGACACCTTGAGGTTCAAGTCGATGATTACGACGGAACGCAAACAATGGAAGTACTCAACCAATGGAGCCTTGAGCGTGAGTTGAGTGTCGAACTTGATTCACTCAAGGACGTTGATGGCATCGTTCAAGGCGAACTCTCGACGGGATGGAGCATTGTCGCCGGTGATTCAATTCAAGTGAATGCAACGATTAAGCATTTGACCTCGAACACATCGTACAACGGACCTGTATCCGTGTTCTGGAGAGGTAAAATCCAGGAGCAATTCTTCTCCGAGAGTTTCTCTGTGGAAGTCGTTGACGGTGAATTATCCGCACAAATACAGGCACCAACCGGTGCGGGATTATGGCATCAATCGGTTCTTGAGATTTGGGACCCTTACAATTCAGAACAATTTTACTCCATGGATTTGCCAAATATGTTGCTCGATAACAGTCCGCCTTTGCTCATTCCTTCAGCCATGACCGCAGGCATATCTCGTTACCATTTGGAAGCGGTCGAGATTGGGGTCAACATCGATGAGAGCAGCTCCTGGTCTGGAAACCTCACCCTTCACTGTCAAGTCCGCTCGTTGGATTTCGAATGGCCAATTCTCACACAAATACGGGAGCCAACTACGGTATTCGATGGAAAAACAATGTTCAGTTTCATGTTCAATTTTGCCGAACAGGGTGACCCCTCTACGCTTTCCACACAATCAAACATTGTCTGTTGGGCGCTGGGATTCGATGATGCTGGACTCGAACTCACATCATCCAACGGTAATTCAGAGAACAACCCTTGGCTGTCCACTGCATTGAGTAACATTGGACCGGACCTCGCCATCCAAACGGTCGGCTTTGAAGGAGGCGACTCAAAAGGTTCCAAAATGAGAATAGCCGTAGAAGTCGTCAGCCTAGGCGAAACGATTGAAACTCGGTTTAACGTCACCTTTAGCATTGTTCAAGACGGGGTGACAAACGTCGTTGGGCGGGAACTGATTCCAGGAATGCAAGAGAACGCTGAAGTGGAAATTCGTTCAACACTTACCGTTCCGAGTGGCGATTGGACACTGCTCATTGAGATCGATGCAGAACAACACATTTGGGAACTCAGTGAAACAAACAACGTATGGTCAAAGAATTATTCTCAAGAGAACGATGGATCTTCTTTTGCTGCCCCTGCAGCAGCCGGCGGTGGAGTGATACTGCTCGTCGCATTGGTGATGTTGATGAGAAAAAGAAACGGTTCATCAAAGGACGATGTGGAAACTCTTGAAGACAGAAAGCCACTGAAAGGACCGCCACCTCGTGCCCAGCCCTCCACCCTTCCTGGCCACCTTGCCGGTCCCCCTCAAATGGCCGTGGAAGAAACTGCAGGTGAGCAACAAGAAACCCATGCCGTTGAATTCGAAACCGTCGAAAGTTATGCACAGTTACCCGGAGGCGGTGATTACCGGTATGACGAAGGGCAAACCATCTATTCTGGCACAGGTATTGGTACTTGGAAACAAAACCCAGACCAAACCTTCACACGTATCGAAGAGTGAATGCTTAACTTCTTTTACAGGGAACAGTTGTTTGAGCCGTGGCCAGAGAAGACATCGAGGATGTACGGCGTGTACTCGCCATATGTTTCCGGGACGGCCAATCGCTCGATGCCCTCGACATAGAACGAATACTTTCGTTTGACATGGAATGGATTTCTCCAGACGAAGCAGAAAAAGCAGTTCAAGCACTTGTTCGGAAAGGCTGGTTGGCCGGAGAAGAAAACGCATTGAAACCAACTGTATCACTGGAGGGAGTGCAATCGCCTCTGGGATGGTTCCCTCGCCCTTCACGGCTCATCATGCCGGTATCACCAACCGATGAAGAACCAGTACCAGTTCAGGCGGCTACAATCCCTGAGAAAATCGCTGTCACCGTCGCCTCAAAGCCCAAAGCACATTCCTCTCCAGTTGATACCAATGACCCTCGTGCAAGACTTGTTCAACGTTTGACGAAATTCATCGCTAAATCATCACAAATACCCGTTGATGAAGTCGAACGGCGTGCACAGCGAAAGCAACAAGCACTGGGATATGCGACCCTTTGGATGTGTTTAGCATTGGTTGCAAGGGAGCAAAATCTATCGATGAAAGAAATCATCGACGCATTATCAACGCTTTAGTTAACCTTCAAACACAATGGGTTCGGGTGTTTCAATAACTTCCTCTTTATTGCGCGCTGATAATTCAATCAAGACTGGAAGTAACAGGAGAGCCAACAACAACGAGAAGAAGACCGTCACTGCAGTGATGAGACCGAAGTCTTGGATTACCGGCATTGGAGAAAACATCAGCACGAGGAATCCAAAGGCCGTTGTCAAAGCGCTCATAATGAGGGCAACACCGGTTGTTGAAAGTGCTGCGCGTAGTGCTTCCCAGTGGGTATCTCTCCGTGCTAATTCGACCTCAATGCGACGCCACATGTGAATGGAGTAATCAATACCAATTCCGAGCGTAAGCGCAGTAACCATCACCGTGAGAACGTTCCATTTGAGAGATAAAACGAACATCGAACCTGCGACCCAAAGCGACGCTAATGCAACCGGTAGGAGCACGGCCAGTGCAGGAACCACACGCCGGGTGAGAATCAACAAAACGAGGAAGGACACACAAAGAGAAATGGCAGTTGATTTAATCTGTGAAGAATTCAAACCCTCGAGAACCGTTTGTAGAATAACCAAGTCCCCAGTGATGTGAATTTGGGCTTGACCGTCCAAATTATACCTTAATGATCCAGAAAGGGAAGTCGAACCAATTTGTTCTTCGATGCTCGAAATCACAATGTTGGATTGATCGGAGGTTGACGCTTCAACACGGATTTCATTACGTAGATACGTGATTTCTTGTCCGTCCAAGTACACGGTCTGTTCGATGCGCTCAGCCCATGTCTCACCGGACAACACATCAGCAACCGTCGCGTTGGTTGAAAGCGCTTGGAACATTGGACCGAGATTACAGCCCTGACTGGTGTTGATGACATAGACATCGCCAGCATAAATCTCAAGGTTATGCACTTCGCCGAAAGTAGCGTTACGCAAGATCGCATCCCGTAAGACAACATATGGCCCTTCATACGAAGGCGATGAAGGTGAATCATCGGTACCAACGACGTAGTGGTTGGTTTCCAAGTCTTTGTGCAATCCTCGCATTTCATCGAGCATTAATGCATCACCTGGTATCGATTCTTGATCGACAGCAGGCTCCAAAAGAATGTAAATCAACTTCCAAGCTGCACTGTCGTAACTTGTATCCATGTCGTCGCGAACTTGCATGATTTCCATTTCTGGGTCGACAAAGTCGGCGAGGTCAAAATCAGTCTCCAGGGAAGCAACTCCGAAAATCGAAACACCGGAAATCAGTATTGCTGCGAGAAGTACCATGACTTGCTGCTTCTGTTGGACGGTGACGATTGAGTTCACAATGCCAGGCATTGTGATGGCCACAGCGTTTTCAGTAATCGAGATTTTATTCCGTGCCACATGCAGTGCTCCAACGACAACGGTGGATGAAGCAAAAGCACAAACGACACCAAAGGCAAGGGCGTATCCAAAGGTCGCCAAAGGCGGTAGAGGAGAGATAATGTTGGCGAGGAAGGCTGCAACGGTTGTCACAACAGCCAAGCAAAGTGGGACTGAGAGTCTTGCACATGATCGCAGCCATGCTTCTGCAGGGTCATCAACCTCTTTGCGGATGGCAGAGAATGCACGTTGCAGGTGAATGGCATAATCAATACCAAGACCCAGAACCAAAGGAGCAACAGCCACTTCCAACGCTGTAAATCGGACGCCAAGGGCATTGAGTACACCGTACGTCCAAATGAGCGCAAACGACAAGCCAATCAATGGGAACGCGACATCATTGAGCGAACGGAAAGCAATAGCAAGCAGAACGACCACAACCACCAACGCCAAAACCACGAGCAATGCGAGATTGTCAAAAGTTCCTTGATCGATATCGTATGAAATGAGGTCAAGTGAAGCAACACCGTAATTCAAGTCTGAATTCTTTGACAATTCTGAAAATTCAGCACGGAATTGGTCTTGGATAATTTTTCGCTCTTCCTCATCCATTTCCGGGTCAATCTCAAGAACCCAAAGTGTGGAGTTCGCAGCAGGTGCTCCGTCACCGGTACCATCGCTCAAGTAGGTGCAACTCGCATCGATGTTCAGGTCCGAATGAAGCAATGCAGAAGAGGCATAACGAGCCGCTGAGAGGAGTTGGTCATCAGAAGTCAGTGAACAAACGGTATCTTCATCGAACAATGCGTCAAGGATTTCGCTCCATGCTTCGACTGACTGTAAATCAGTTCCGTTTCCTTCCTCATCAAGAGCGAGTTGGACTATACCCGGTGCCGTAGTCCATACTGCCACGGCCTCTTGACGCTTTTCCGATTCATTTTCCATGGAATGAAGATGGTTGTCCATCGTCTTCAAGTGTTCTATAGATAACACATTGCTCCCATCATCTGCGGTAACATGGATGAAGAGCGGGCGAGCTTCATTCGGAAAGAACTCGTGGATTCTATCGTGAGCATTACGTGACTCAGATTCCGGGGCAAAATCTCCCAAATCGGTGTTGAATGTCGGTGGTGAGACGACCAAATGTGCGCTGATGGCAACAGTAAACAAGACCACTACGACCAGTATTGCCGGAGTCCATTGCTTGAAGTGAGATGACCAAAGGGCCATTCGTTCCTCCAGCGCGGAAGTATCCATTGTTCGTGCGAAGCCAAGACACTAAAAAAGAGGCGTGGTTGATTTGTACGGCGAACTGCAGTTCTATCGGATTGGTTCCAACTTGCAGCGATTTCTTTTCTCCTCCAACTCGACGGTAGGAGAAGGTTCAAAACAAGTAGGCAGGTGGCAAGAACGATTGCAATGCCTGTCAAAGTCCTCCTCAAAGAAAAAAATGAACTGCGATTGCGAGTCATTGGCGAGAGCCACACCGCCTTGCAAATGCTTCGTGAACGACTCAACAGCAGCAGCAAAATCGATTACGCCAACTATTTCCCTGGCCACCCAGAATTGGATGACCCAGAATTTTACATTCGAACCTCCGGCAAAAACAACTCAGAGAAAGTGTTGAAGGAAATCGTAAGTGGAATCTCTTCTGAATTCGAAAGCATCAGCCTCTGAATGGGGTGTTGCAGTGACAACATGGACGGATTCTTTAGCAGAATCCATTGGCCTTGACGGCTATGCAACCTCGACAAAGGGTATTGGCGGCGTACTTAAGGCCCGAGTCACTGATTTCCGTGTTGAAGAGATATCGACTGCGGTTCATCTTGACAACAAGGGAAGATTTACGGTCGCTAAAATCATGCTCACAAACTGGGAGACAAATCGGTTTTGCAACACCTTAGCAAAGGCCCTTTCGATACCACGAAACCGAATATTCTTTGCCGGAACAAAGGACAAGCGTGCTGTGACCAAGCAGTTGTTTGTCATCGATGCACCAAAAGCGAAAGTAGCAGCAGTCGACATTCCAGATGTGGAAATTGAAGTGATCGGCCGAACCCATCAAAAAATTGGTTTTGGAAACCATCGAGGAAACCGCTTTACGATTGTCGTACGAGGTTGTGCAAACGAAGACGGCACGCCAATGTCAGCAGAAGATGCCCTGGAACAAGTGAAATCGATTGAAGAAGAAATGGCAGAGAAACTTGGCGACAACAAATTCCCGAATTGGATTGGTCCGCAACGGTTCGGCTCGGGCCGCCCGGTTACCGCTGAAGTTGGACGTCACGTGATTTCTGGGGACTGGAAACAAGCAGCACTCACATACATCGCCATGGAAGGTGAGTCGGAAAACGATGATGTCGCCGCATTCAGGAAGCATGTTCGAGACAACGGCCCCACAGAAGAAGGGCTCGAATTGGCTCCTCGATGGTTGGGATTTGAACGAAAGATGGTGGAACATCTCCTCCATCGCCCAGATGATTACATTGGCGCATTTCGAAAGCTTCCAGGAAACCTGCAACTCATGACCGTCCACGCACTTCAATCCGTCGTGTTCAACAAATCATTACACGCTCGGCTGGCTGCTGAGCATCCGATAAGTTGGCCGGTTGCGGGCGACATGGTTGGCAGAATCGACGAAAAGGGTCAGTTGGACGCCTCAAGTTGTGTTGTTGTTGAACAACGGACTCTCCCCCGCATTATACGTAATTGTCAACTTGGTCGATTGTCGCCTACAGGCCCTCTGCCCGGTACCGAAATCAAGACCTGCGAGGGTGAAAGCGGTGACATTGAGAAGGACATCATTGACCAAATGGGACTTTCCGACGTGGATTGGCAAGTTGAAGCCATTCCTCGACTCTCAACTCGGGGTACTCGACGCTCGCTGGTAACCAGTTTCAATGAATTGAGTGTCGATACTGTACCGCTTGCTGATGACGAGTCGATGGGCGAACGTTGGAAGGCCGGTCCGCTTGCGAACAGCAGATGGCATCCCGAGGGTGCTTGCATCCGATTCAGATTCACGCTTGCTTCAGGAAGCTACGCAACAACATTGTTGCGTGAATTTATGCGCTGCCCGCTGCATCAATTGTGAAGCGGATCAAAGAAGTCCCATTGAGAGAACTTCGATTTCTCCAACGCCAGTAATTGCTGCTATCTTTGTTTCAAGAGCGTCAGCAAGTCCTTCGCCGTCATTCATGACCACGTGGATTTGAACGAATTTAAGACCGAAAGCCAAAGGCTTGACTTCGACAGATTGAACGTTGTAGACATCATCGCTAAGAGCTTGGACAGAAGCCGCAATGGCTTCTGCATTCACATCTTCAACATCCGAGTCAGGATTGATTTTGTACGTCATTGCTACCATACCCATGCAATCACCTCAGGGTCCCTGATATTTGCAGCTCGGGCAGGTGTAGAGAACACCTTGGTTTCGGCAGCGTGGGCTGCGGCCAATGGCTGCACCGCAGCCAGGGCATGGGAATGAAGTTGAGCCGGTCTCCTCAAGAGGGATGCCGGATGATGTACAATTTACTGCTCGTTCAGTCATGATAAGTCCTCAGGAACAAATGGCCCACGCCCTCCCCTTCTTTATGCTTGCGTGCAGAATCACCTCAGGTGAGGCCATAGAATTGCAGATGTGCTGGTTGTTGGATGAGATGTACATCTTTATCGATTCAGGATAGAGAGCCTACCCTTTTTCCCTGTACTGACCACCAATTCACCGTTTTTTTCACGGCACCAACCCGATTCAATCACCAGAATATCCCCCACGTTAACCCTTTGAATTTGTTCGTTCCAAAGGATGAGGCCGATAATACCGGTCTCGTCCCGACCGCATGCAGCTGCAACCGGGCCAACATAGTGTTCGGAATATACCATACGTCGAGGGTACACTCTGAGAACAACCAATTCGAGCCGCCGTACGGGTGAATGAGGGGTCAGGTCGGCAACTTTTTGCCGTGTATGCTTGATTTTATGCGCTTTTGTAACGGGTTTGGATTCTTCCATAGTGCGGGAAAAACGCTCCAAACCTCTTCAATCTATTCAGCCGACTTTTTTTTGCGGACCGAAAATGAGGAAGTAATGATTTCAGGTGCTTCTTCGATATCATCACCGCCAAGTTTGACGTTAAGAGCAGTTTCATAACTCTCCAGAATGTTTGTTTTCTTGAATTTCCACGGCATGAAATTTCGGCAAATCAAGTAGACTTCTGAGGAAGAGTTTCGTGAAGCATGGGGTGAAAAGCGGCGAACATCAGAGAAAAAAGGTTTCACGACATCAATCAACTCTTCAACACCTACGCCTTGAAACAGTTTGGTCACAAATGAGCCACCCTTGCAAAGAAGGGGCAGTGAGAAATCGTAGACAAGAGCTACCAGCGTCATTGCTACGGCTTGGTCCATATCCCATTTCCCTGTAATGTTGGGGGAAATATCGGATATAATCGAGTGTAAAGGTCGTTCGTTCAACTCTTCAAGCACGCGCTGCTGGGTGTGTGGGTCCGTTATGTCGCCGACAAGCAGTATTGAGCCTTCAACCGGTTGGCAGGCTTCCAAATCCACACCGATGACCCATCCAGTTTCTCCAACGATCTCGGTAGCGACTTGTGCCCAACCACCAGGATGGCAACCTACATCAAGAATGATGTCGCCTTCACGCAGAAGATTGAATCGCTCTTGGATTTGTTTCAATTTGAAAGCAGAGCGTGCTCTATAGCCGCTGGCTTTGGCTTGACGCCGCCATGAATCACGTTTGTGATTTTCAATCCAGTGGTCTGCCATAGAATCCCTCTAATGTACCCTCACCACGCACTGTTGATGAAACCTCCCTTCAAAATACGGTCCAACAAAGGGATGAAGTGGGTCGGCATGTTCGTTCGGCTCAACGGGAGGTATGGTGATGAAATCAACGGCCTTCGCACTGTTCGCTCTGTTCTGTATCATGGGTGCGGGCATTGGTGGTGGAGCTGCACAGGCAAAAGTCATCGACCCCAACACGCCGTTGAATGAGCCGGTTCAATCAAGTTTGATTGGCCGCAGTGTTTTGATAGAAGAAATAACAACCACTTGGTGTGAAAGTTGTGCAGATATTGATCCTTATCTTATGGGTGTAGCAGACGCACACGGTTCAAGAATTGCCATGGTCGCCTACCATCCTTCGGACAATCTCGATGCTTTTCAGCCCCCTGCTGCACAGCACAGAATTGATCGACTCGGGCTTCTTCACGGCAACTTACTCTCGACACCGACGTTCTTTGTTGAAGGTGAAAACCCACGCACAGGCCTTGAAGCATGGAACGAAGTTCAACGGGACATTCTCGATGCTGAAGTCCAGCGCCAAGAAACCACAACCTTGCAGTTTGAAGTGGTTCAAATCGAAAACATCACGACTGCTCGCATTCTTTCGTTTGAATCAAACGAGGAGCAACTTCATCAGACTCAATTGACATTCTTGGTGATGCAACACGGGAAATCTGTCCCCATGGATGCGATTAACCCCGGTGAAGCGACGCGTGACCGGGTCGTTGTTGCAACTGCTGAATGCAGCATCAACACAACCTCAGTCACCAACCAAATCGGCATGCTGTCATCGGCAGTCAACCAATCGTGTACACGTGATTTTTCGGTCTCCTTTGAAAGTCTCGAAGAGTTTAGCGTACTGCTCCTTCACGAAAATACCATCGAATCCATTTCTGAAGAGAATGCTGGGCTTGGCACCCATGGGGCCGTTGAGATGGCATTCCGGTCTCGAGAAGTTCAGGAATCGAATTCCTTCACTTCCGCTTTACTTGCCCTCGCCGCAGGTGCTGGAATCATCGCCATACTCCCCCGTAAAGGTTCAAAAAAACCCACTCAGTGAAGGAATCGCACTGAATCGCGCCATTATACACCCAATACCGGAAGTATTGTGAGACAATTCAAGCGAGGATTCATAACCTACCGTGACAATGTATAACCATGGCAGAGTCATGGGAAGACGTAACATGGGACCAAGGCAGACCACTCAAGGAGTGGGCTGTAGAATACACAGTAGCAGTGGATGGTGAAGAATACCATCATCTCAACATACTGTTCGGAGAAGACGAAAGCGCGGTGCAGAAGAGCTTGCTCGATGAATTGAGGCAAACTTATGTCCGCAACGAGCGTATCGATGTAACCCTTCATCGTATGGAAGAAATCAAGGAAACACCCAACGCCGATATTTTCGAAGGATGTTTCACGCCTTAAGAGGAGCGAAGCCGATAGTGGACTTCGATGATTTCACCGTTCTGAAGCAGATAATCGTCAAAACTCGATACGAGGTTTTCCTCAGCGGCAGTCTCATCTGAAGCAAACACGTGCATGGCCATCTCATGGGTTGAATTCGCACGGTAATCAAAGATTCCAGTTTCATCAAAGTGGTATCCCCATATATCAAAGAAAACGCCAAGGGAAATCTCTCCTGCATCGTTTAATTCAATGTGAAGTCGACCTGCGTCGTCATGGGTGTGAATGGCGTGCATGTAATCCTCATTACCGTTGCAGACATCGGTTTGGATACCAACTGCAGACTCGATGAGTTGTTGTTCTCCGTTGACGTATATTCGCAGAGTAACATGGTCATGGCGGCTCAGTTGTTCACCGTGTTGAACGCATTCGAAGGCGAGAGGATCAGGGGTGTCTGCAGACGAGTTCATTTGCGTTTGAGTTTCGTTGGTCGTCGATTCCTCTTGTTCACTGGATGATTGGTCATCCGTATCAAATAACCCTTTGTCACTTGCCAGAAGGAGAAGTAGCCCAGCAAGGGCAACCGCTGTAACAACACTCCAAAAGGTCGTCTCTCGGTCCATTTGAATCAACTTTCTTGGTTCCATTCACCCGATTCATTGAGCTTCATCAGGCGGTAGAACCCAATGAATGCTGCAACGTTAGCAATGTGAGCAGTTGTACAGTATTGGCATATTTTTTCCATCTGAATCTCATAGGAGACAAGCAATCCGATGACGAGGAAACCACCAAAGGTGAGCGCTGTACCAAGTTTGAGATAATTATCGACCCATGTCGAGTTTGGTTCAAGTGAGGTTGAATACGCCAAGTAGAGGAGGACACAGAAGACGGCCGCTCCAATTCCGCCCCATGGGATTCCGAAGATTGGGTCGGTATTGTATGCAGTATTCCCGATGACATCATCGCAAGAAAATACCGTGCTTGATGCACAAAAGTTGCCACCTTCACTCACCTTGGAAGAAATCCAAAGCGTTTGGATGGAGACAGCAAAACCGGCGACACAGGTCAAAAGAAGTCCTGAAAGCACTCGGCCACGTTCAGTAGCAAAAGACGGGAGCGTTTCCTCTAAAGAACTTGCAATTACCCTTCCAGTCGGCAGCACAAGGAACATACCGATGAGCGTTGGTATGAGGTAAATCAACAGTTGAATGTTCGAATCCATATCAAGCACCACCCGTATCTGCACTCTCTCGAGTGACGAGACTGAGAATTGCATCTCGAGAATCTTCTCCAGGGTTTTCAGATGAACTCCAGGCAATAATCCCGTCCGGTTGAATCAGGTAATAACTTGGGGTGCCACCGACTTTCCACTCCTTCATGTTGTCTTGGTCCAGATCATCGATGTAGGGGAATGTGTGTGCTGAACCGGGGCGACTGCCGCAATCTGAACCTGCACATGATTGGCCGGAATCAGCAGTCTTGTCTCTAAATGCCACGATTTCGGCTCGGCTTGAGTCGTGACCGTTTATGTCGAGTTCAGTTGCACTTGCCATGAAGTTGACAATGGCACCGTTCCATTGAGGGTTGCTTCCGTCAAAATCAGCAGCGTTCAACGACATGTCTTCAGCGGAACGTACACAATATGGACAATCCGTGTCCATGAATTCAAGAAAAACCCACTGCCCTGATACGTCGCCTTCTTGCCAGTTGGAATCCCAGTAGGATTCAAGATTGAAGGTTTGCCAACCTCCGCTGCCGTTGTAGAACTTGCCCTCTAAGGCAGGTGCTCTTTCACCGGCTTTGGTCCCAGTTGCAATTGGACTTGTTGTGGCTGCAATTATGATGAGGCCAACAAAAAACAGGCTCATGACCCGAATGGCGGCTTTGGTACGAACATCAGCTTCATCATCGTATATGTGTTTCAATTTCTCATCTCCTTGGCATTCCAATTTCTTCTATCAGAGCGCGTGCAGTGTGGCGTATGGCCTCTTCACTGTTGTACCGTACATCATATCCTGAGGAAAGCATCTTATCAATCCCAAGCATTGCCCGAGGAATATCACCAGCCCACCCACGGTCACCACCTGTGTACTCGATGGATGCATCATGGCAACCGGTTTCTTCAACGACTATTTCGGCAATTCGTCGAACAGACGCAGTATCGTGTGAACCGAGATTAAACAGATTCAGCGGTTCATCGGTATGCTTCATGACATGAAGGATTCCATCAACGCAATCTTCGACTTCCATGTACGACTTCTCTTGCCGTCCGTTTCCGAGAACCTCAAGCCGAGAGGGGTCGGATTTGAGTTTGTGGATGAAATCAAAAATTACACCGTGCGTACCTCGAGTACCGATGATGTTTGCAAAACGGAAGATCCATGCTTGGAGTCCGAACGTCCCGACCCAACTGCTGATGAGACCTTCTCCGGCCTGTTTGCTTGCACCGTAAAGTGAAATGGGCATGCAAGGACCGTGGTTTTCAGGTGTTGGGAGTGGAGCATCTTCACCGTAAACAACCGAAGAGGAGGCAAAAGCGATTTTTTTAACCTCACAACGACGCATGGCTTCGACGATATTGTAGGTTGCAAGCGTGCCTTGCTTCAAATCCGTATCCGTAATACGAGTGCCAAGCCGAATATCGGGGTTGGCCGCCAAATGGTACACGCAATCGATACCTTGCATGGCAGAAAGAACCGCTTCAAAGTCAGTAATGTCACCATGCACATGGGTCACTGCGCCGGAATCAAGATGGGGTTGGATGAACTCGAGTTGGCCGCTTGAAAGGTTATCAAGAGCAACAACTGTATCGCCACGAGCAACCAACCTGTCGATAAGATGTGAGCCAATAAACCCGGCACCGCCTGTAACCAATGCTCGCATGGGCAGTTCAAGAAACCATCATGTATGAGCCTTTGGTAATGTTGTCGATACTGGTGAAGTTGTCGAAACTGCTTTGGAAATTCGGGACAATGGGTTTGATAACCTTTAACGAAATGATTCACCTTTACCGCCGAACATTCGGCGATGGAGTTGAAAAACATGCCAAAAAAGAACCTAAAAACGATGCCTGAAACCCTAAACGAAACTGCGAATATGCTTGTTGGATACGTACGGAAAAGCAATGCTGGTGGAGCACTCAAAGTCTCCATCAATACCGATGCTTTTTCAGACTGTTCGACGTATGTCACCAGTGACGGTCAAGCGTATGTACCGCTTGTCATCTCACTGAATGCGCTTGAAAAAGTGCTCAATGGAGAGCGAGCAGTTACCACGCTCACGCAACTTCAAGATTAGAGCGTTCAAGTTCAATCGCAGTTGAATACGTATCCTGAGTATACGGTGCCGCTTGCTTGGGGGTTTCGACCCCTGAGCAAGCCTTCCCCCATAACGTACAACAAGTGTTGGTGCAGTTACTATATTACTAAATAGAATCGGAAAGCGCCAACAATGGGTGGAAAGATGATTCGAGGTGTCGATACGAAAAAACCTTTCATCGTTGCCGGCATGCCCATGTACAACGAAGAGGAGACCATCGGGACCGTTGTCATCACAGCTCTTCGCCATGTCGATGCAGTGATCTGTATCGACGACGGTTCTTCAGATTCAAGTGCTCGTATTGCAGAAGCATGCGGCGCTCTTGTCATCCGGCATCGCGTAAATCGCGGCTATGGAGGCGCTTTGAAAACCCTGTTTGTCAAAGCCAAAGAAATGAACGTCGATGCTCTTGTCGTCCTCGACAGTGACGGCCAACACCGTTCGGAAGACATCCCGAAACTGCTCAAACCAATACTCGACGGAACTGCAGATTTCGCAATTGGGTCCCGCTTCGTGGAGGGCGGCAGTGGAACCGATATGCCCGCCTATCGTCGACTTGGAATCAAAGTCATTACTGCAGCGAGCAACCTCTCAAGTGACCTCGGGATTAAAGATACACAATCGGGATTCAGAGCATTCTCTCATACCGCTCTTGACCGTCTTCGCTTTGATTCTGAAGGAATGGAGCTTTCCCTCGAAATGCTTGAGGACGCCCGAGAGAAGCAATTGGATATTGTCGAGGTACCAACAGTGATTCGTTACGATGTACCAAAAGGTTCGAACTTCACCGCAGTTTCTCACGGCTTCACCGTTCTAACATGGGCAATGCTTTCACTGTCTCAAAAGAAGCCACTGCTTGTTCTGGGCCTCCCCGGTTTCGGACTCTTAGCAACTGGAGCTGCAATGGGGATGAATGCAGCGCGCGGTGTTACGACTCAAATAGACAGTTTCCTCGGTCCAGGTCTTTCCGCCGTTTGGATTGGTGTCCTCGGACTTTCATTGATGGCCACAGGATTGGTTTTGCAAAGCGCCCGTGGTTTCCTTCGCCACCTTTTGGTTCGAGAATTCGGACTCGATTGAGGCGTTTCCAACGTTCTGCTCTCACATTTTGGAGCATCATTCAAAGCCCCCCTCGTTATCGCAAGAACATGGAGAAGGACGGTAGCAGCGCCAATCTCCGCGTGAAACTGTCCGAACTTCGAGAACAATCAAGTGCTCATGCCATGCGCCGAATCGATAAATTCTATGGCAGTGTTCTTGCCTCACCTTCGACGGTCGTCATCCTGCTGCTCGTCGTTGCCGCTTTTTTTGCTCAACAAGGCATGTCCTTCCAAGAGCAAATTGATGATGACGTCGAGATATTCCTTCCCGACGGAGCACCATCAACTGAATTACTCAAAGAAGTAAGAACAGAATGGTCGACGGACATTGCCATTATTTACATCCAAACTCCGAACGCCTTCAATTCTGGCGACCAAATCAACATCACGGATGTCGCTTATTTGCGGGAAATGAGTTGGGTAGAAGGGGACGATGACAATGTGAACGATCCCGGCTCGACCAGCAGAGGTATCGATTACAGCAAGGATGACCAGGGAAGAGACGATGGTGTCCTGTGGATTATTTCACCTGCACAGGTCATCAAAGAAATAAACTCTGCAGACGGGCGATTCAACAGTTCATTGTGTGAGCACGGCATCAATACCCGTATTCCACTGGCTCTCGATTGCAGTTCACTGCCTGGTGGCGGTGCATATTCGATACCCGACCAAAATCGAGTCGACCAAATCATCGAAGAATCGAATGGCGGATTTGACGCCTTGTTCAAGGATACCAACGATATGGACCTCGACTATGACAGCGACAATGACGGCAACAAAACCAACGATATGGATGGCGATGGAATATGGGATACTGCTGCAATTGTGATTGGGATGCACCACGACCCGACCGAGGCTAACTTTCGTGATTTTAGCCACCTCCACAGCCATTTCCAAGACGTCATAGACGACCGCCCGAGCGATATGCAAAACACCGAGATGACCGTCACCGGGCTTACCAAAGTCCTTGAAGACATTTCTGATGCAATCTATGAAGACCTGCTGAAAATTTTACCATGGTCGGTCGTTTTCACAATTTTGGTCATCACATTGCTGCACCGTTCGCTAAAGGTGGTTGTCATCACCGGAACCCCTATTGTAATGGCCCTTGCAGTAACCTTTGGCTCATCGGTACTTCTCAACATCACGCTCACCCCGATGATTGTGGCCACTTTCCCAATTTTAATTGGCCTGGGGGTTGATTATGCACTTCACATGGTCAACCGTATAGAGGAAGTGCGTCGAAAGGAAATTGACAAAGCTCATGATGAAAATGAACGGCGAAGGCGGCAAGGCAAACCACCAGAAGAAGTCCCTGACCTGTGGAACATCGATTTTTACCGTGAATGCGTTTTAGAAATGACCCGTTCCACTGGAGTCGCCGTCTTCCTGTCTGCGTTAACGACCATTGTTGGATTCTCAGTATTGATTGCGCCGCAAATTGTATCTGTATCACCAATTCGCTCGGTTGGAGTCACCTTGTGCATTGGCATCTTCTCGACGCTTATCTTCAGCATCATACTGGTTCCAACGTTAGCATGGATGATGCGATTTAACAAGCGTACAAACCCTTCGGCATGGAAGAAAGTTGGAACATGGCCAGTGTATGGATTTGTCTTCATTATTGCTGGTGCGATTTTGGTAACGGGCGTGGGCGTCTCGAATTTAGACACGATGAATGAACCCATCACTGGAAGTTCTGAAGCACCAGATGGTATTGCTTCGCTCAATACTTTAGCTCAATATTCGCGCCAATTCAGTGGTGGACAGACCTCCTTGTTCATTTTTGATGCAGAAGATCGAACCTTAGAGGCTCAGCAAAATAAAACTCAAAATATACGAGATTTACCTGTTCTGGATGCCATTGATGCCATTGAAAATAAGATTGACATGGTCGATGAAACAAACACAACAAGCATCATCACCTTCTTACGCACCATACCTGCAACGATTACACTCGCTGATGGCGTGACGTTGTATGAAGGGAGCCTCTGGGATCTGTTGCACGACCCGTGTTGGGACAGTACGGATATTACCGACCCCGAATGTGTTGCTTGGCTGAGCCTTGAACTCACAGGTCAAGACGGACGGCAAGGTCTGCGAAAAGACATGGTAAATGCAGTGTTTGACACGCTGTCTGATGAAGTCAAGTCGATGTTGCTCAACGAGGAAGGTACCAAAGCCATTGTCTACGTTACTCAGCCGTACATGAACCTCAATGTTGCTGGGGAATTGCGTGACGACATCGATGAAATGCTCTTGAATGAGCCACCTGTTGATGGCAAAACTCGAACCTCTCTCCTCACTGGAGGACTGCCGGTTTCTTTGGATATCAACGACGGTATTCATGACGCTCAAACGCTGACAACCATCGTTACAATGATTCTACTCACCATCGTCCTCAGCGTTGTATTCCGCTCTCCAAGACTTGGAATATACACAATGATACCTGTGGCAATCGTCATCTTATGGCAGCCACTTCTCATGAAGAGTGGTGATGTCAATGTGAACATATTTACTGCTATGATTGGCACCATCGTCTTCGGCATAGGAGTTGATGATTCCATACACGTGATGCATCGAATCCAGGAAGAAGGGGAGACGCCGACCGGCATAGCAAATGCCATTGAAGAAACCGGTCAAACAATCTTTGAGACTACAGTGACCACCGTCTCTGGGATATCTGCTGGGTTTATTGCAGCGTTCCCCGGTCTTGAAAACTTCTTTATGATTATGTGTCTGCTGATCTTCTTCGCCTTCATCACGAGCACCTTCCTTCTTCCAGCAGTCATTACTGCAGAACATACGATACGCGCCAAAATCAGAGGCCAAGCAGGATGGATGGATTACGGTGATGGCATTGCCATAGCCTCTCCATTGGCGATGAAACCACTCGATGCTGTGCTCTACGGCGATGAAGATTGAGTGGAGGGAGTAGGGAGTAAGCCCCTTTCTGTTACCTTTCGGCGACCGCATTCAACTTAGCATCCTACCTGCCCCTCGACGTGCCGCGTCAACGGGGCTGTTTGGACTTGCTCCAACGGGGTTGCTCGTCTCATCGACCACAAGGCAATCTCGGTTTTTCAACTTCATTGTACACACCTTGCATCGTTCGTTTCTGCAGCATTGACCTGACCATTTCTGTTCTCTTACTTGTGTAAGCCGTTTGCACTGTGGAGAGGGGACTTTCCTCAGAGTCGAACTCTGTCAGCGATCCTCCTACTCCCTCCATGTAGCGGTTGGCATCAAGACTTCAAAGTCTTCGGATGAAAATGCATCTCATTTGTACGGGCTTTCACCCGGTGCAGCACTTTCGACCGGTGCACCGTATGGTCCAGAAACTGGCGGTTGAGGCTTGGTTTGTTGAAGGCGAGGACGCCCCTCGTTTGGGATGTGAACAAGCGGTTTGCGAGATGAGCGTTGATGAGCGTCCCATTGTTGCTGTTGTGGGTTTTTCAATCCAAAAATCAACAATCCTACGAGAGAGACAGTGAGGAGGAAGATGATGATGAGTAACACTGGATTTACCGATGCTACGCTGGAAAAGACACCATCCGAAGTCGCTTCATCAATGTAAACGGTATTGGTTTGAACGTTTGGTCCGTTAATGATTTGGAATTCAATCCACATCGTACCATCCCGTGTGGGTGTCCAATCTTTCGTGTAAACAAACGTACTACCGGCCTCAATTTCAATACTACGTGCGTCGATTCTTGTTCGCGCACCGGTACTTTCAACCAATTCGACAAACATTTGAGCCTCACCGTCCGCAAGTCCTGAATTCGAAATTTCTACTGCCAGAGCCACCGTTTCGCCTGCAGCAATCTCCTTGTTCGGTTTCAGCACAGGAGCCGTGAACGAGTATTCAGCAATGCGTTGCTCAAGAACCCAAACTGAAAGTGGAGCATCGATATCATTGAACACCGTACTGATTTCATGACCTGCTATATCGTAACCAGTAACCCAGATACGGACTTCAAGAGCGTCGTTACGCATTGAAGACGTGAGTAGAGAATCAAGATCCAATGTCGCTGCACACGGTATCGCATCGCCAAAAGCACGGCCGCCGATAACAGAGAGCATCTGACTGCCATTGAGAACGGATTCACTGGTCAAGCCAACACCCTCAGGATGCACAGCCCAGTGAAGCGTCAAAGTCGGTTCTGCAAGCCGGTCACTCTCGAAGATGAGCACTTCGAACTCGATCGAATCCCAGACGTCTTCAACGAGAACCAGCTCGTTTTCTGGAGAGGGGATTCCAACAATGCTTGGAGCTTGATTATCGACGACAAACCACGCAGGAGCAGTAACTGGCGTGCGATCGATTGCGCCGTTTGGTGGGTTGTGCAAGGAAGTGAAAACGGCATAAGAACCGGGGTCAAGAGGTGCGGTGAGCATTCCAGAGAAACTTCCGTTCCTACTTTCCACAAGGAGTTCGTTTTCTCCAAGTTCAATGCCCAAATCCAACGGTTGAATGACTGCACGGTGAGAACGGTACCATGTGAGTTCGCCTACGACGCCGAGGTCTGCCCGAGGCTTGACCCATGTCCCCTGCGTTTCAACAACTGTGCCGTCGAATGAGAACTCAAGATTTTGTGGGTTGACGTTCAATTCACCGGAGAAACTCCAACTCAAGTCTGGCACGGCCAAAGTGTTTGATTGGCCTTGGGCATCGTGGACCACAACTCTTGGAACACGTACAAGACTCACATCAGGATCAAAGCCCCATTCCAGCGAGAAATGAACGATGAACATTCCTTCTGAGGAGAAGAGGTCATCTGGGTTCGATGGTTGGAACACACATGACTCAATATCCAAGAACATGTTGAGACTTGTGCATCGATTGTTTTCGGATTCCCACTTGAAATGAACTGCCTCGTTCTGATTCCCAGCTAAATCCACCTCAATATCGGTAATATCGGTAATGCCGTTCAAATCCAAAAGCGGCAAATATAGGGTGTTCGAATCACCAGGATGAATCCACACCGAGTCACCATGACCCCAGTAAGCCGGTGATGTGCCAAGTTGCGGTGAGCCATCGTTGTTGACTTGAACATTGAACAATGCAGATTCCATTGAGCCGGAATTAAGCATGACGTTTCCAGCTGAATCAGCGACATCAAGCCAGCCTACGAAGTAAGAACCGGAATAGGCTTGAGAGGTATCGAATTCAAGGGAATATGTACCTTGCAGAGATGTCATGTCTTCGGGTGATGTGAGTGGTTGTGTTTGAACTTCATCGCTCTGAACGATTCCATCGAGGTTCGAATCATCGATCCAAGAGCGCCACATGTGTGCATTTGCATGCGAAGGAAGCATTGGTCGGTCTCCAATCACAAACTCGATCGAAGTCACAGGATTGGCTTCGACATGGTCGAATTCTGAGACGCTAACGCCCAAGAGTTCCGGGTCGACAGTATCAAAACCAAAGTTCAACACGTTTGGAACGGCAAAATGGACGTCTTGATTGAGAAGCGGGATGACTTCAATCTCAACCTCAATGGTTTCTTTATTGGACGGTATTGCCCAAGGGAACGATGCGATGCCGTCGGAGAGAATGGAAGTCGATTGAACTTCGACTCCATCAGCGATCAACCGCACCAAAGTGGAACCCGAGCGAGGAGTTGACTCAACTGGAACATCTTCAAATCCAAGTTGAACTTCAACCATTACATCTGCTCCTGGGTGAAGATACGGGGATTCATGAACGGAACGGGCATCGTTTTCATAAACAATACTCCAGTCTTTTACTTCAACATCATTCTCCACCCCGTTTGACGAACCAAGTCCGAAATTCAAACTCGCAGGCAACATAGGACCCGATGGAGAAAGCAGATTCACCGAAACGCCAAGTGATTCTTCATCGTCCCACATATCTGAGAACTGGAACCGATGGTGGATTTGAAGCAAGGAACCACTTTCAACCATACGGATGGTACCATCCGAATTTCCTGAAGACCATATCATAGAATTGCCTTGTGTCAAGCAGCTGTTGACCGCCACACCCGCCATGGGGAGTGAAAGCATTGGGCAGCGGGTTTCGGACTGATGGTTCACCCCAGTAAGGTGCAAGGCGAGCGACCAACCGTTCGATTTCACATACGATTCTGGATTTGAGACCCCCAAGTTAGAGAAATCAAAAGTGCTTGTGACCTCGATCCAATCCGTGGAAGGAGTGAACGTATCGGTCACGTTTGAAACGGATATCGAAATTGGGTCAATCGAACTCTGAGTCGTTTGCTGAATCACCGTCATATGTATCGCTCCGGATGAAGTCATTCGTATTGGGAGGGGCAATTCCTTACTTCCTGCAACAGGAATCACCGATTGCAATGCATTGTTGAGGGCGATGGTAACTGCATCGCTGGGCCCGAATTGAAGAGCAAGAGAGGAATCGTATGGAGCAAACAGTCCACCAAGCATAACATCGGCAGGGGTTGTTGACGAGCCGAGGCGAACGGTGACTTCGACCATAGGCAAACCTTCGACTCCATATTCAGGAGTGGCTTGCGAAAGTGCGCTGTTAAGTGAGCCCAGTTCGTTCGAGGAAAGTTCGATCACTTGCAACGATTGAAGATTAGGGAGTGAAGAAGAGAGGATATCTTGGCCATCAATTGACATGGTTAAGAAAGGTGAATTCATTGCTTGCAACGGTGAAGCAACTCCAAATTCAAACGCCTCAACTCCGGCAGCAGGCAACAGCATACTGAACGAGGCTGAAGCCGATGGAGACGAGGCACGAGTTTGCCAAAGAGAATGGTCTTTCAATCGGTCCTGAATACCCAGGCGACCCATTCCCTCGCCTTCCATAGACCAGTCGCTCACACCGTCCATGCCGACATCAATCCGCAAACCATCGGGTATACTGGTGCGAATTAATTCAACATCAAACGTTTCAATGTCCCACTGACCTCCAGCCGAAGAGACTCGGAATTGAACTGAAAAAGATGGTGTCGATAGCCATTGTTTTCCGGGCAGCACATCAGCCCAGTTGGTTCCTCCGTCAAGCGTGTATTGAATTGAAGCACCCGATGAGAGGACTGAGTTGGATTCAAATCCGGCAAATCCTGAACGAACATTGTATGTCGATGTCTTCAATGTACCTGTACCGGATACTTCTCCGTTGGCCCAAGTTACGCCCTGTAATTGCCAACCGAGTTCTGTTGGGTCGTCCGAAAAATCTTCAAAGATTTTTCCTTCGAAGTGGATGCCGTGTATGGACGGTAAATCTCCAGAAGAAGTCTCCATGTAGATTCGGAGTTTCAACAGTGGATAGGTTTCCCAATCGATCATCCCAAGGTCAAATGAAGTTTCCGTAATGGATTCAAAACCAGGAACGATTGCATTGGTGGCTGCATCAATCAACTGCCATTCAAAAATACTCCCCGACGGTATTGACGCATCCATGTGCATGTGCCCAAAGGACCTTTCTTCACCTTGGCCAAGTTGGGAGGGTCCAAAGGGAAGCGAAACCCAAGTACCTACGCCGTTGCCTGAACCGCCGGTTGGCGACAATATGATTTCATCAATCCAAGCCGTATCGAGGCTACGGTCAACACTGCCGTCTTTCGTGTACTTCCAAGTGAGGGTCTGAGCAGCAGCAGGGATCGTGAACGTGTGCGTACCACTCGGTGTACCAGACCACTGCGATGAGTATCCCGAGAATCTCGAGCATGCCGTATTATCAATGCAGAAAAGAAGGTAATCAAAACTTGATTCGGACGAGACTTGGTATTGGAAAGAACCACTTACTGCGGGAATGGCTGAAACATCCAATGTCAACGAACTTTCTTGATTGTGAGTTATACTTCCGGCTTGTGCTGATTGAGCACCTGTAATTACATTGCTCGTTTGCAAGTTCCAATTTGAGACTCCACCTTGGGTCCATTCAGGTCCAAAGGTCGCCGACTCAAAATCCCATTTCCACTCTTGGGGCAACAAAGAGAGAGAGGAACTGTTGACGTCCATACCATCGTAATTTGTAGTCGAAGAGAAATCACTCGACTCAGTCCATGAAAATCCGGTGGAAGTAGGCAGTCGAGCAGCGTCCACTTGAAGGTCAAGCGATTTCAATGCTTCACCTTCATCTACACTCAGTCGAGTCTTGGTGTTCGCACCATCAGGGAACGAGCCTATGGACAGTAATTTGCTTTGACCAAATGGGGTAGGCACGGGGAAAATATCGAGTGATTCATCCTCCAATTCATTACCGTCCGAAGGAGAATACCCTTGCATGAGGGTTGAAAGCAAGAACAAAAGCACCACAGCCGAGCACCGAAGCGCGTTCGTCCGTGAAGAGACCATGATGTCACGAGATTACTCGTAGGTCAAAAGACTTCGGCTAAAGGTACTACATCCCATAGAAATAAAAAAACACTGATGGAGAAAAACGGAAGCCTCAAGGGCTTAGCCCAAAGTTTGCAAAGCATGACCGATGTTGAGACACTCAAGAAAGAGGCTGGAATCGCTGCGTGCAAGTATGTTCGTAGCGGAATGAAAGTGGGCTTGGGAACCGGCTCAACTGTGAAACACACCGTTATCGAACTTGGACGAATGATCGCCGAAGATGACCTCGAAATAGTTGGCGTGCCAACTTCACTGGCGACCGAAAAACTGGCTTTAGAAGTCGGGATACCTTTGGTTGAACTCTCGGATGTCGATGGATTGGACATCGTTATTGACGGGGCTGATGAATACGACCCTCATTTCCAACTCATCAAAGGCGGAGGTGCTGCACTTTTGCGAGAGAAAATTGTCGCCCAAGAATCCAAGGCAATGATTGTCGTTGCAGACGACAGAAAACGTGTTGACGCACTCGGTGCATTCCCGCTTCCTATTGAGATTACTCCGTTCGCCCATCAGGCAACAATTCGCTCACTGGGGCGATTGCTGAACTGCCGAGTGAACTGCCGTATGTCCGGAGATAATGCTGTGATGACCGACAATGGAAACATGATTGCTGATGCTCATTGTGGCCCAACGATCTCTGCACCCGAGGCAATGGAAAAAAACATTTTGAACATCGCTGGAGTTGTTCAAGTTGGTTTGTTCAACAACATGTGCGATGTGGTCGTACTTGCTGGAACCAACGGCGTTGAAACATTTGTCAACCCGAATGGACGTATTCAGTGAACAGCTTTCTGTCAATTGTTAAATACGGGTGGTCGAACCCAAGGTTGGGCCTGTAGCTTAGTCAGGTAGAGCGATGGACTCTTAATCCATCGGTCGCGGGTTCGAACCCCGTCAGGCCCGCCAAATACATCACGCTTGAATCGGTTCACACCGACCAAGAATTGCTTCCTCATTGATCGCACCAAAATTATGGGAATCTTCACTCGCCAATGGGTCCGGATTATCACCGACTAAGAAAACAGTCCGGTTACTGAAACTCTGTATCCGTTTCACCATTTGGACATCTGAATGAAACGGGTGTTGAGCGAGGACAACGTCACCAAGATTGAGTTCGTCAAAGGTGCAATCAATGAGTTCAAACTGACTTCCGTTTGGAAAGGTCGGCCACATGCTGTCGCCCGAGATTTGCACTCGGACAAGGGACATTCGAGAGCCTCAACTGGCGCGGATCCAAGGAACTTCTCGCCCCTTGATGGACCAAAACATGTTGTGAATTGATTCGATTGCATCCATCAATTCTTGAGCGTGTTGAGCAGAAACTTCGACCTTGCAGGCGCTGCAAAGTTTTGCTGCTTGCCAGAAGGTGTCGTGCAACTCAGGATGTGCTTCAAGATGCATTGGCTTGAAGAAATCAGTCCAAAGAACAAGCAATTCCTTCTTGCACTTTTGAGCTTCTTCTTCCTTGATTGCTGCATATCGACTCATGGTGTTGAGGTAAGACGCCATGGATTCGGAACTGAACACTTGTGGATATTCCAAGGCGAGCATCTTTTTGGTCATGGATTGAACTGCTTCACCAGCGACACGAGCGCTTGCAGGGTCATATACTCCGCAGGGTCCGTCGCAATGTGCAGATGCTTCAATCAGTGTGAATGGTGTGTCTTCCATGATATATCGGATTGAGAACAGGCATATCAATATGTGCCATGTTTCAATCACACATGTATGGTCGTCCCGGTATCGCCGCGCAAGGCGAGAAGAGCATCCCCCGGCTGACAAAGAATTGCTGCAAGACCGGGTCTGTGCAGCGCCGCTTCCATTAAACTGCCAATTTTAGGTCCCATCGACCCCGCAGGAAATTCTCCCTGTTCGATGTAACGTTCACATTCATCAAGCGAAAGGCGATGGTGGGTTTTTTCATTCGCTCCACCGAAATCGGTTCGAACTGCATCGATGGCTGTAGAAATAATCAGGGCATCTGCCTGGAGTTCAATGGCTAAGAGAGCCGATAATCGGTCTTTGTCAATCACTGCAGGAACTCCAGAGAAATGTCCACCCTTGTCCACAACGGGTATTCCGCCACCCCCGCCACATACGACAACTGCATGCAATTCGACCAGTTTCTGAATCACTGGAAGATCAATGACTTTCATTGGAAGCGGACTGGCCACTACGCGCCGAGGACCTTTGATGGTTTCCGCAATATCCCAATCTGCGGACATTACCGTTGCAGCGGATAATATCGGTCCGACAGGCTTGGTTGGAAACTGAAAACCTTGGTCATCGCCATCAACCAAAACTCTCGTGAGTACGCATGCCGTTCGCTCGGGGCGTTGACGGCGATGAAGAATCGAGTCGAGGTTGAGAGCGAGCGAATGGCCGATCATTCCTTGAGTTGCGGATACCCAACTGTCCATGGATTGAGTTTGCTCTTTGTCCAGTTCCATAAGGTGCCCAACTTGCGGACCATTTCCGTGGGTGAGAACAACTCCCCAACCGGCTTCCAACAAGTCGATGACATCCGACATGACATGCGCAAGAACTTCCGCGCTGCGAGCCGCATTGTCCCCGTTCGGAGACGACAGGGCATTGCCTCCGATGGCGTAGACCGCAATTCGTGCCATGATGTTGAGATGAACGCAATGCGTTTGACCCTTTGCCCCAAACTTGCCACGACAAACCCAATTCGGCACGAACCAGCAAAAACGCAGAGGGTGACATTGAATTAGAGAAGGTTGCACCCTTAGACCGGTGCGAACATGGTAAAGACGATTTGGATCGGAGATGTTCAGTCTGGAAAGTACGATGACCAAGAGGTCGAACTGAAAGGCTGGGTCAAAAGGGCCAGAGGAAACAACAACATTCGATTCGTAGTCCTACGTGATTCGACCGGAACGATTCAATGCGTAGTCAAGAAAGACGCCATAGGCGAGGAGTTGTTCTCGGAAGTCAAGAATGTGTTGATTGAAACATCGGTCATCATCAACGGGAAAGTCAATGCCGATGAAAGAGCCGACGGCGGACATGAAGTCGTTGCTTCTTCATTCGAAATAATCGGTGCTGTTAACCCAGACAAACCGTTCCCAATCACTGAATCCGCAATGGCTGCAGCCGATGGAGGAGAAACAGAATTTCTCTTGGATAACCGGCACCTGTACTTGAGGACCTCACGCATGACGACGATGCTGCAGATTCGAAGCAGTGTCTTTGGAGCCATTCATTCGTATTTCCGAGATTTAGATTTTGTCGAATACCAAGCTCCCAATTTCGTAGCAGGTGCTGTCGAAGGAGGCTCGACACTTTTCGAAGTCCCGTACTTCGGGCGTACTGCATACTTGACTCAATCATGGCAATTGTATGCAGAGGCAGCCATGCCTGCTCTGGAACGATTGTACACCATTGCTCCATCGTTCAGAGCAGAAAAATCACGCACTCGGCGACATCTCACGGAATTTTGGCATGCAGAAATGGAAGTTGCATGGGCCAGTAACCAAGAAATCATGACTCACGGTGAAGGTGTTGTTCGACGCGTAGCCTCGACTCTTCTCGATGAACGCTCTGCAGAACTCGAAGGACTTGGACGAGACCTCGACCTTGTTGCTCGATACGCAGACAATCCTTATCCACGGATGCGCTACGATGAAGCAATTGAAACGCTTCAAGGCATGAGTGTAGACGTCGAATGGGGCCAAGACCTTGACTATTCGAAGGAAAAAGTCCTCACGCAGGATTTCGAAGTCCCACACTTCCTCACCCACTATCCAAAAGTCGCCAAACCATTCTATCATCGAGTCGATCCTGATGACGAGAACTATGTTCTGTGCCATGACTTACTGGCACCCGAAGGCTATGGAGAAATCATTGGTGGCGGCGAAAGAACGTGGTCGGAAGAAGAGATTCTGGCTCGCCTCAAGGAAGAAGGTACACCCACTGAGGCCTACCAATTCTACATTGATACACGCTCGTACGGTGGAGTCCCACACGGAGGATTCGGCCTTGGAGTCGACCGCGTCTGTGCTTGGTTAACAGGAGCAGACCACATTCGCGAAGTTATTCCGTTCCCACGTGATTCTCGACGAGTGACGCCCTGAGGTGTGAGTGATGGTTGCTGCAATTGCTCTTGGCTGTGGTATGATAGGCAGATTTGTGGTCGAACGTTTACTTGAAAACGGCCATGAAGTCACCGTTGTCGACCTGAATATTCCTGAAGAACTTTCCTCGAATCCCAAGGTAACCGCTTTAGTTGGAGATGCGACTCAGCACATTGAGAACTTCCCACCACAATCGGTGATCATCAATATGCTCCCGGGGCGCATAGGAGACAAAGTCCGTCCCCAACTCCTCTCCGCAGGTCACAACATTGTCGATCTTGCTTTCACCGCCGAAGACCCCCACATTCACCAGCAATTGGCTGTTGAGAATAACGCAGTTCTTCTTTGGGACGTGGGTATCGCACCAGGTATGTCGAACATGCTTGCCAAAAAAGGTGAACAAGCCCTTGGGCATCTGAATACCCTCACCATCAAAGTAGGTGGAAACCCTGCTGCTCCAGATGGAGGATGGTCGTACATGGCTCCGTTCTCGCCCTCGGATGTCATTGAAGAATACACTCGCCCTGTACGAATTAAATCCAACAATGATGTCTTTGAAGTCCCCCCAATCACGGACCGGCACATGATACAGGTCGAAGGGTATGGCGAAATGGAAGCCTTCCTTACCGATGGACTTCGCAGTGTTCTTTCGACGATTTCTGCCTCAAACATGAAAGAATACACCGTTCGATGGCCCGGCCATATCCAAAAGTGGCTCGATTCCCAAGGCGTACTTGAAGAAAGTGAGATGTTGGACGCATGGAGGTTTGACGCCACACGGGAAGAATTCACTTGGTTGGAAGTCGAGGCCAAAACCGAACTCGGGCAAAAGCGATGGGTGGTTCAAGATTCGGGCCGCGATGGCGACGGTTCAATGGCCAGAACAACTGGATTGGTTACTGCAGCATGCGCTCTGCTCTTTTTGAAGAATGGGCCGCTCCACGGCTGTGGACTCCAACCGGGAGTTCACCCACCCGAAGCACTAAGCACAGAAGCAATCGACTACGTCATTGCCATGATGAGCGACCATGGCGTACAATTTGACGAAGATTAGAGCAGTGGCTCTCCGCAATTGGGACAGGGTAAACCAGGCATAAACTCACCGAGCAAAAAACCACAGTGCGGGCAAAGGGATGAGATGAAGTCCTCTCCGAGCATGAAAGAGCATTCGATACGATGTTCATCAAGATGACGATGGAACCGACTCAAAATAGTCCGCAATAAGTGCTGCCAGTGGCATCAAATCTTTTTCTTCGATGACCACATGCGCATGCGGTTTTGGTCGGTCATCCCAGGGGTTGAAACAGATTGGGAAACCGGATTCTTGAAACATGGCAATGTCGCCAGCAGAATCACCGACCGAAGCAGTATTACTTTTCGATACACCCAGTCGGCGCTGAAGCATTTGAACCACGGAACCCTTTCCATCCATTTGCACCTGATATCGGCCAAAATCACCGAGTTCATACTCACCGTTGGACAATTGTTCACCAAGAAGCCAACCGTTGGTAAAGACATGCAGTTGGGTATCCATGCCGTCTGCAAAACGCTGAGCAGTGAAACGGTCGATTCCGCCCCAACGTTTTTTCCATTCGCTTTGACTTGGAAACTGTGCAGCGATATCGCGTGCCGTTTGTTGCAGACCACCGCTTACGATCGCCACATGATAGCCATCGTCCAAGAGCTGTTGAATGAATTCTCTCCAATTTTTCATCATAGGCATACCTTCCATGTGTCCACGGAGTTCAGAATCAGTAATCGGTGATTCTTTCATCGAACGGCTTTGCTTAATCAGAGCAATGTCCAGTTTAATCCAATCCCATTCATCGAGCAGCCCTTGGTTATACAACTCAAAGGATTCATCGTTTGAAATTCCAAGATTATCGTAGACAAATTGCCATGTTGAAAGGTGATCAACAAGCACACGGTCCATATCCAAGCAGACTAAGCGGGGAGTTTCCATTTTCGACATCATTACCAATCCATCTGTTCCTTGAAGAATCCTTTGCAGCCTACTCTCGGCTTGGCCAATTGTACTGAGATTGAATTTGTTCAACTTGTTTGCCCATAATGTACAAAATCAAAGCCACCATTATTCCAAAAAGTCCAACTAAAGTCATAGCAATGGTTGCTAAAGTGACTCCAATCGACGTGGAATTCAATTCTTCGAGTGTTCCAATAACGTTCCCCGACAATTTGTAACCCAGAATAAACAACACGATGCCAGGTATTCCAAACAAGAGCAGCGGGTGCTTGCTCTCAAGCATCCAATAAAACAATTGAGCAAAGCGAGACGCCGTTGCCAGTGATTCTCGTTGCGGCACTCGTACCGATTTGCGTGCAGGTACGATGCGAACTCGCAACGATTCATCAAGTTCCACTGCACGGGCAAGCGGTCCTAAGTAAGCAAGTGCTTCCATACCCTCCTGAGTGAGAACCAAGTGCTGCAATTGGACCAAACTGAGAACAAGTTGGTCTGCGGAATCAGTTTCAGTCTCACCGACTTGATGGGAGAGATGGACATCCCATGTTTCTCGGGCTCTGTTCATAGCCAGCGGAAAATCCTGAAGTTTCCATTGTTCCGTAATTGAAAGGACAAGCGTCGAATCGATTGGTTCAAGGTTTCCATCCAAGAGAAACGAAGCGATACTTTGGACGGTGATGTCCTGATTGAAGTTAAGGACCGTGCAACCAACTTCTGCAGCATATTCAGCTGTAGAGTCCGAAGAGCCAAGGTCCAGAAGAACGACCTCATCTGCGCCCTCTCGTGCTCGAACGATGAGGGAAACAATCCTCAACTCAATGTCCTTGGCAATCAGGACAATCCGTAACTTTCTCTGAGCCACACCGTTGACTGTTTGCCACTTCATATCAAACCCTCGCTGAGTTCGTGAATGAAAGTAGGGTTTGAAATCCATCAAGACAAAGCCACAGATTCATGTTCTATGACTCGATGCTGAGCATGTGAAGGGGAACTACCGAATCGGAGTAGTCATTCCTGCTCGCAACGAGGAGAAGCATCTCCGCCAAGTCATTGAAACGCTTCCGGACTTTGTAGATGGAGCAATTGTGGTCAACGACGGTTCAACGGATGGAACAAAAGACCTCCTCACTGAGTTTTCAAAATCCGAACGCATTCACACGCTTGACCTCCCTGGCAACGGTGTTGGTGCAGCTATTGATGCTGGCCACCAATATCTACTCGAGTTGTGGGGCGAACATGAATTCATCAGCGTCGTAATGGCTGGTGACGGGCAAATGAATCCTGACGACATGGAGCACCTTGTCGACCCGATTATTGAAGGGCGCTGTGAATACGTCAAAGGAGACCGATTTGTTCATGTCAAAGGCGTGCAGGCAATGCCAAAGTATCGTCGAAGGGCGAGTCGCATTCTATCGTTGTTCACGTCGCTTGCCTCCGGACAGGACGTTTCCGACCCTCAGTGTGGCTATACTGCAACCAAATGTGAGATTCTGCGAGAATGGAACTGGAAGAAGTCTTGGAAAGGTTATGGCTATCCAAACTATTGGATAATCAATCTCTCTCGACTCGGGTACCGAATCGCCCATGTCCCTGTTGAATCGATCTACGGTTCACAAACTTCAGGAATACGCCGATTGCCCTTTTTCTTCAAAGTTGGAACCATGATGGCCATTGAACATCATAAACGAAACATTTCATGGATACTTAGCAACAGAATAACACCTCACACCCTTTTTGCAGCCATTGCCTACGGAATTGGATGGGTTGCTCTCCTCCCCGGAATAAGTACGGATATCGAACGTGAACTGGTCGGGAGAGGAATTGCCCCTGTTTTTATCACGCTTGCAGCATGGGCAGTCGCACATGTTTTTGACAAGGGCGCTACCCGTACGGTACAGGAGTTGAGATTGAATGCGAAGGCTCGACAAAAGGCGTAAGCCAAGAAAGGCTCACGTCCGTCATATTTTGATTGCCAACAAACCGGATGCTCGAGAAATTCTCGACCTTATTCAAGGGGCGAGAAATCCCCTCAAAATGTTCAAAAAATTGGCGAAAAAATATTCCAACTGCTCAAGTGCAAGTAAAAAGGGTGACCTCGGAGAATTCGTTGAAGGTCAAATGGTCCAAAAGTTCGAAGACGCGGTTTGGGTTACTGAGCCGGAAACTGTTCCGCAAAACTTCATCAAAACCCAATTTGGATTTCATATTTTATGGGTTCATGAAATTATTTTGCCCGAATAAGGACATCTCAATAAAAACTGGTGGGCGATCCAGGATTTGAACCTGGGTCCAAGCGTCCCAAACGCCCGAGTATAGGCCAAGCTAACCCAATCGCCCCTTGCAGTCCTCGCCACGGCGTCTTACCTATGAAGTTCACTCAAGAACTTGCCAGCGATTCGCATCAAGCCGAACGAGTAATCCTTGAGATTCAGCGATATCAATGAGGTCTTGGACTTCGAGAGACTGGCCGCTTTTCTTCAGCACAGGTTCAAGTTGCTTCATCGTGAAAACGCCATCCTCATCAGCAGCTCGGTGAAGTATCTGTGGAAGGCCGGTAAACGATACATCGTCTTCGGACTGGAAGAGTTGCTCGTTTTTCACGAGACGTTTGCGAAGAGAAGTACGAAGTTCTTCTGGTGTGTTCGCCAAAGCCACTTCGATACGTAATTCAGCAGCTGTTTGTACAGTACAAACAATACTTGGATTCTGTCCCATTTTTTGCCCACAATGGGGGCATGAGTTCCCCGTACCCCGATGTCCATGGCACGTGTTGCAAGCACTGCAACGGAGCACGTTCCATCCACTGCCAGACACAGGTTGCCTTTCTGCCAAGGGTACTTCAACACTTCTCAGAGAGAAAAGTCCGTGTTGGATTTACGGCCACCTGGTCGCAGTGCAGGTGCAGCAGGAGCCTTGACATCGACCCGCTTTTGTGGGGGTTCTGCTGCTTGGCGGGTCAGCGCCTTACGAACCGGACCGGTGCCCGTACGAGCGCCAAGCGAAAGTGAATTCGGTAGGATCAGAGCGGCCATAGCCACACCGTAGTGTTCGGCAGCGGCTGTTACTTCATCGACGGCGACATCAAACGACAGAACCTCAAGGTCACGGCTGGCGAGTTTTCGTTGAAGGTGACGACGAAGCAACAGCGTCGTTTCTTCATAATCCATTTCAGTAGAAACTGTGGCCACTATGGCGCAATTATCGCCTTCTGGAGTCACACAGGCAGCCCAAGCAACGCCTGCACACGCTGAAGAACCGTTCCAAGCATATGCAGTGGCGAGATGACACTCCACCAGCGAACCCATGGGAAGAGGTTGGGGTGTTGTTGCACCAAAACCAAGCGGCAGCATGGCACCCTTCATTTCAATCAAACGTGAGTCACCAAGGCCCAATTCAACCAATCCCTGATCGTAAGCATCTTCACTGTTTTCACCCCAAGGAGCAACAGCAGTCATTAACCATCCAGGGCATTTCACAGAAGAAGCCTGATTTCCGTCAGCGGAGTACATAATGTCACTACAGATGCAACGGGTTCATGAAGAACATGGTCGTGAGAGACTCATGGCGACGCTTTCTCGAAGGCTTCTTCCATCAGCAGCAATATTGATTTTGCTGGCTGCTATTGTGTTGAATGTTTCAACGGGTGGAAGTTCACTGATTGTTGTGATTTTTGGACTGGGTCTCATCTTTGTCGTATTCACATGGTATCTTTTTGAAGCATCATCACGTACAATTGACCGAGGTTCTTCACCCATTAAAGCGGAATATTCCTCGGGTAAGCCATTGAATACATTCCCATCACAAGAACAACACAACGAACTCCCAGATCCGGTTGAAGCGGGATTTGAGATACCGTTATTGTGAACTCACATCAAACGAACAGTCTCAAGATTTTGAGGTGCATACGTTCTGCACTTGTATCGCTCACGCAAGGTTTTCCCGAGTTCGTTGCATTTGTGGTAATCGCCGTGATGGCAAATGATGTTGCGCGGAGTGGGTGAAATTTGGTCGACGAAATCGAGCAATTGTCGTCGGTCAGAATGTCCAGAAAAGCCGTCAATGGTAACCATTTCACAGCCAATCTTGACAATCTCTGTTTTTCCGTTGATGACCATAGGAACCTCGCCGAACCCTTTCTGCAAACGTCGGCCAAGTGTGCCTTCTGCTTGATATCCTACAAAGCACAACGAATTACGGTCTTCATGAGCCCAATTTTTGAAATATTCCATCACAGGACCGCCGTTCAGCATACCTGAAGTGGCCAACACGATACAAGGCGAGTTGTCCATGATGATGCTTTCGCGCAATTCACGCCCTTTGACTGGACGGAACCACTCGCTTGTAAACGGGTTTTCGCCATCGTCTTTGAGCAACGATTTACGCAAACTGCTGGTAAGATAATCAGGGTGAGAGGCGTGTATTGCAGTCGCTTCTTGAATCATGCCATCCAACCAAACGGGAACGGGCTTGATGTTTCCTGAACGGAACAATTCGTCAATAGCAATCATAACTTCTTGGCTACGCCCTACAGCGAAAACTGGGCAAATTAACTTCCCACCTCGAGCAATGGTCCTTGATACAATGTCTTGCAGTTCTTGGTTCGCTTCTTGACGAGACGGCTGGTAGTCGCCAGATGCACCGTATGTGGATTCAATAACAAGCGTTTCAACACGAGGGAAGCGAGTGTTCGCAGCATCAAACAGCCACGATTTCTCGTACTTTTGGTCACCACTAAACACAATGTTGTGCTTGCCATCACCGATATGGAGATGAACTGCTGATGAACCAAGAATGTGACCTGCGTTCGAAAAAGTCAGTTTGATGTCTGGAGTAATGTCAGTGGTTTCGTCCCAGTCAACATCGACAACGTGCTTCATGCAGGTTCGAATGTCTTCCATATCGTAAGGTGCTCGCTTGCCTTCAGCGCCACCGACTTTCAGATAGTCGGTTTGGAGCAAGAGCATGAGATCACGTGTCGGAGGGGTACAGTAAACTGGACCTCGGTATCCGTATTTGAACAAAACAGGAAGCATTCCTGCGTGATCAAGGTGAGCGTGAGTCAATACAACTGCATCCAACTTTTCCAAAGGCAAGGCTTCTGGTGCAGTGAAGTATGGCATTGGGTCGGTATCCGAAGCAATGTTCACACCAACATCAATCATGACACGGGATTCGTTTGTCGTAACGAAGTGACATGCTCGTCCGACTTCACGGTATGAACCAAGAGCAGTGACTCGAGCCCATGAAGCACCTGGGCGTTGAGGACGGTGAATGTTGAGCCCGAAGTCCTTCAACAGTTTCCGGCGTTCATCTGCGTGAACTTGACGGTATCCTCGAATGTCGTGAACGGTCTTTGAAACCAGTGGTGGGGTTCGCTCAACGGTCACTAACCATCCGGATTGGTCTCGGATTTGTTGCAAGTTAATGCCTCGACGACCAACTGCTTCTCCGGGATTTTGGCATTGAACGGTAATCTCACGGTAACAAGCATCGAAGTAAATCTGTTGAATGTCTGCAGTCTCAGGAATAATTTCTTTCACGATCTTGGTCGCTTCTTCTTCTGATTTCATGATGGAAGCATCGGGTCGAAGAACAATCTTTCTCTTCACTTTTTGAGACAATTTAGCAAGAAGTCCATCCGTTGCGAGGATTCGATTCGGCTCTGGCGTAACCAGAGCAATGTTGCCAGCTTCTAATTCTACAGTGTATGGAATGTCGCGAGGAACAATCTTTTGCACTTGGTCTTTCAATTCTTTAAACGTTAAACGCATACTATTTCACCGTATCCCGAGCACGCACTGTAGTGTGCACAGACTCTCCCCGAAGGGAGCGCAGGGTGGAGCTGCGGGAAGGTGAAATCAAGAGAGAAGTTTGTCAATCTCTGATTGAGGAACGGCAACATAGCCGTCTTTGGCGGTAATAACCGCCAAATCCATGCCGTTGCCGGAGGCGGCATCTCGCTGCCCCGATGCGTGAAGGGCACGGGCCGCGAGTTTCAATGCATCGGTACGAGACATACCTTCGCTGAACCCGTCTTCCAGAACACCGTACATGTACGGAGAACCGGAGCCAGTGGCGCAATACAGGTCAGGAATTGAACCACCTGCAGAATCTATAGAGTAAACATGTCCGCCTTCTTCATCGACGCCGACAATCAACAGTTGAACCCAATGAGGGCGTCCAGAAAGAATGTTCGCTGTGAGCGTAGCAGCACCACGAACCGTCATTTGTTGCTGACGTCGAAGTTGAAAGAGTGCTACTTCCGCCGAAAGAGTACGGGAAAGCGATTGTGCGTGTCCAACCAAGCCTGCAGTGGTGAGGGCCAGATTCTCGCCAATTTTGAAGAGTTTTTGTACGCTTTTGTTCGCAATGAAATGACCCATAGTTGCTCTGTGGTCCGCTCCTACGACGACACCGCCGTTGAAGGTGATGCCTATTGTGCTGGTCCCGGTTTTCAATACATTCTGCTGCGCTTCCATTGTCATCAATCCTTTGTTTTAGTCGACACCTCTTGAACCTTGAGGCGCAATTGCACGGTATCAACGGACCCTTATCAACCCCACGAAGCCGTCGGCTTCTCCATTGTGGCACCCAAAAAAGTCCGGAATCGCATTGATTCATGGGAGTCTTCTTGAGGTGGTGGTTGTGAGGGTGCGTCATGCGCCGGAGGAGAAAAGGCAAGAAAGACGAAGGGCAATCTTCTCTGGACGCCTTCACCAACACTGAACCGGTTCCGAAAAAAGAGAGCGTCCCCGTTGTTCCTTCGATGCCGGACCTTGATGCCTTAACACGGGCAGATGAGAAAGCCCGTCAAATCACAGAACAAGCAGAAACTTCAGTTCCTGAGACTGAGGGAAGCAAACCTCTTCGAACCTTCAGTATGCCAAGCATGCAACAGCATGAAACCTTTACCGCACCTGAAGCGGAAGTAATCTACCACAAACTCGGAGAAATGTATCCTCACGCCCCCGTCATTGATTCTCAGCATGGACTTGTCTTGCACCGTGCAGTCCTCAACGACATCACTGGATGCGGTCAACTCATGGATTGGGTGGCAGATGACCATGCCGTCATCGTTGAAATGAATCGATTGATGAAAAAGACGGTCGAGTTCAACAGCGCCATAGCTCGACTCAACACATTCATTGATTCGGATTTAGGTGGCCAGATTATCCAAATGACGGAGACTCGATTGATGTTGCTCCCACCTGGCTGCCGAGGCGTTCGTGGCGTTGACATGGAAGCATTTGCCGTCGATGCAAAAGAACTTGGAAGGCAGGGATTGTGATGGATGAGCAAGACATCAATATCCCGTGCCCCATCTGCCATCAAGAAGGACAATTGCGCATGGTCGCTCATGTCGATGAAATCCCATACTTTGGAGAACACACACAAGTGACCGTCATGTGCCACGCATGCGGTTGGAGGCAAACGGATTTCATCCCCGCTGAAGGGAAGAAGGCCGGAGCGTGGTCGCTGCTCATCGACGAGCCCAAGAAATTACGAAGTCGAGTTGTTCGATCTTCGTCGTGTACCGTAAGAATCCCTGAGTTGGACCTTGAAGTCATGCCGGGGACCAACTCGACCGGATACGTCAGTAACATCGAAGGGGTACTCAACAGATTTGTCGACATCATCAACATGGTTCGCAGAGACGTGGTTCGAGACTTGAGCAATCCGGATTCGGAGCAGGACGAACTTTTGGATTCACTTCAAACGCTTGATGGACTCTTAGAATCAATTGAGAATGCAGGAGACGCATCCCCATTCACTGTTGACTTTCTCGACCCAAATGGCCATTCCATGATTCTTGACCAAGATGCGAATGAACGAGAACTGACTGCAGAAGAGCTCAAAGAACTGCCAATCGGGCCAGACCCCGCCGTGTTCTCTTCAGACGATGTTACGAATTAGCGTGCGTCTGCGGCAAGAAATTGATCGACAAGATGTGCCGTTTGGTCACGCATTTCATGCAACTCACTCAGCCATGTTGTGGCTCGTTCTATGCACATTTGTTTCATTTCGCCGGCAAGAATCTTTCCTGAACGATAATCTGAATTGATTTCAGCCAAAAAAGAGTCGTCGTCTTCAAAGAAGTACATCATGTAACGATAAGCCACATCGATGTCAGGGTTGCCGCCCAAGCGCCGGTGTTCTTCAACGGTCGATTGGCCGCCCGAGAAGGCACGCTTAATCTTCTTTTCAACAACGGAAATGTCATCGCGTAAGAAAAGCGTCGTCTTTGGTTTACTGCTGCTCATTTTTTCGCCAGTAAGGCCAACTGCGAAGTGATGATAGGTTGAGGATGGGGCTAAAAGACCCATGCCGCCCAGCGACCGTTCGTATTCAAGCAGCTTGATTCGAATTTTCGTTTTGTCCTTTGAAGTAGCGCTGGGAACGTTGACGGTGCCTTGCTTCGGATTTGAAAGAATATCGGAAAAGCCGAGATACTCAAGGCATCCAACGATTCCACTGAAGACAGCATTCAATCGTTCTTTGTCCAGGCGACCGTTTGGTAATTGTCCCAAAACTTCTGCATTGTCGTCTTGGACCGAAAGGGTGATGACGACACCGGACGATTTTCCATCGTTGACGTTGAACCAGTTGGTTTTCGAAGCAAGTCCTCTGGTTAAGCGCAAGTGGGGGTCTTGGTCCACGCCGACCGGCACGACAATTGGGCGAAGACCGCCGTACTCATCGGTCTGGGGGTGGAGAATGTCACCGACTTGGACTAAGGGAGCTTGTACGTGAGCCAAATTCGTCTCGCCGTTGAAACCGTATATGGATTCAAACTCGTTGAGGTTTGTGCGTTTTCCGAGTTGGAATCCCAACCGTTGAACAATCGGCCGGGAAGATTGGAAGTATACATTGGTCTTTTCAGGATCTAAGCCAAGTGCAGCATAGTGAGAAATGTACTCTTCAAGAGCAACTCGACGGCCTTTCGCCAACGAGACACCTCGAGTGGCTTGACTCTCCAAGTCTGCTACAGCAATTGTCACATCGCCTCCAAGTTGCTGAAACCATTTCACTTGGTCGATGACCATGGAATGCCCCATGTGCATTTGACCGCTCGGCATGAGACCGGTGAGGACCCCAAAAGAATCGCCATGCCTTTGAGCATCGAGAACCGTTTCCAATTCTCTGTGCGCGAAAACAATGCCCCTTCGGTGAAGTCGTGAAGGTTGAGGGAGTGTCACCGAGTCCATGGAAGACAGGCCGAACTGCTCAATGATACGAGAATAATCCGTCGATTGAGCACTACCCCAGGGGTCTATGACCACATCTTCTCCAGCCATGTACTGTTCCTCCGAACCTGCGGTGATGACTTCTTGGCATCAAGGCTTCGCCCTTATTCAGCCTCAAACTTCGATTGTTGAGTGCTGTATCCCCTTCCGGCTTCAGCGTTCTTTTCTGCGAATGGACCGAGCCCTTCACGCTTGAGGATGTACAGCATCCCAGTGATGGTCGAGACGGCTACGGCTACAGCCAAATAGGCCAACCAAGGGGCCTCGCCCAATCCATCTCGTGGCTGAACCAGCCAAGTAAAAACGAGATTGGAGTCCTCTGTGAAGCGCTTCGACCACTTGAACAAGTCCGTTGTATCGTGTGCAGCGATGGTCACAGCAGTGGAATAATTGTTCCAAAATTGGGAACGTCCGACAACATCGTAGTCGATGCTGCCGTTCACCGCTATGGTGACATTGTGACCTCGAACGACGGAGAGGTGGAGGTATTCTGAATCAGCCTGTGTGTACCCCTCAGAAGTTTTCTTTACGCCTTCAAGCGACATCAGTGAGCCGTTTTCGTCACGGACGTCGGCGACGGACTCCGAGCCCACATCGAAGATCCACGTCATCGGAACATTCCATGCGAACGGTGCAACGGCCGTACATTGCTCAGTCAAAAGAGACTCGAACTGAATGAGGGTTTGATTGTCGACCACAGTGCTGGAATGAGCAATTTCATAGCAGTCATGGACCGTCCAATACGACCAAGCCTCACCCCACGTGGTCATCCAAGCTTGCGCCTCTAAATCGAGGTATGAGGCGATGTCTCTATCGTGTCGAATCGTGGCATCGTTTGCCCTTCCAACCCAGTACAAATTCACCAAACCGCCTTCTTCAACAGCCGTTTGAACTTGCTCCTTCGAACCTATGATTTGTTCGAGGCTGCCACCACGGCGTCCAAGGTTGAACCAGTCCCAATCGTCGACTGGAGCATCTTCTGCGGAATGCCAAGCCGTCGAAGTCAATCCGTTCATGTCTCCGTGAATTGGAAAACCCTGACCAGCAATCGTCGTATGTTGACTCATCGTCAGCCCGGGTGGTGTAAACGTCGAGATTGGATTTGCTCCCCAGTGGCTTGCTTCAACGCGTTCTGTGATGTAATTTTGACATTCAAGAGCAACTGCACCTGGGTCTGCTTTCCATGAGAGATGAGGCATTCCATAGCAGCCAAACTCATCGCCATTATCGAGGCGTTCTTGAGAAAGTGCTGTTCGGAGCCAGCCGTCTTCGTCCCATCCGACCTCAGCCATGGCAACCGGGCTGAACGTCGAAGAGAGCAGACAGAGAAGAACTGCGACTACAAAACTGCGAAGGAACCGTACTTGTGCGGCAGGAGCCATAGAGAACGCTACGGAAGGGATGCTTTGATGGTTTGTATACAGATGACCGAACGAAAAGAGCGGTGAAAGGTCCTCCATTGCATGAAAACAAAGGGAACAGTCAAAACCCGCGGTGGATTGGATTTTCATATGACAGGAGCGCCATCCTTAGAACAAGCATGGCAATCACTCAAATCGCACTGGCACATTCCGACAACGGGAGAACCGCTGCAAAAAACGCCAAGTTATGGTATTCTACGCATGTTCCTCTCACCGTTCTTACGGCCCATACTGAACGCAAAATTAGTTGGCCTGCACAACATTCCTCGCAAAGGCGCGGTGATTCTGGCTGCCAACCATTTGTCGCACGTCGACCCGATTCTGGTGATTGCGGCAGCACGCCGAACAACGCACTATCTTGCGAAAGACGGGCATTTCAAGAACGGTGCACTGCGCACGGTCATGCGTGCAACTGGACAAATAGAAACGAAAAGAGACGAAGGTGGTGAAGGCGCGCTATCAAGCGCAGCAGATGTACTTTCAGAAGGACAGGCTCTGGGGATTTTTCCGGAGGGGACGCGCTCGAAAAGAACGGAAGCACCGTTCCTCTTGCCCGGTAAAACCGGTATTGCCCGACTTGCCGCATCGTATCCTGAAGCAGTGATTGTACCAATAGCTCTCATCGGAACGAGGGATATGATGAAACCTCAAGACCACAAATTCCCGCGCCTATGGAGAAGAATCGGTCTTTCAGCTGGTGAAGGAATCACCTGGATGCAATGGCTGGAACACGAGAACGGAGGCAACATGACGACCGCGCAATTAACCGCCATGGCAGCGCAGGAAGACCATGAGATTCGCTCATCCCTTGCCAACCTCTATAGAAAGTTCACCGATCAAATAATGGCAAGTATTTCGACGCTTGGCGCTCCATAGTTGAAGTACAGTCAACCGCTTACCTCTACGTGAAGCGTATAGACACCCAATTAGGAACACTCGTTCTCGACGACCATGTATGTCCAACGCGATTAAAGGCGGAACTTCGAGGTTTGGAGTTGTTGTGTTCAATCGTCAACTCAACTCCAATATGGAGTCTTGAGTTGGATTCTGAAAAACCCTTCATCATCTCAAACGATAACGGACCCACTGTACTCATCGATATTTTTGAGAGCATCAGAAAGAAGGTATGTGAGGGAGACCCCCACATTACAGTGTACATGTCACAACGTCCGGTTTGCATACTTCGAGACTGTGATGTGGTCGACACACCGTCGACGGATTCCCTCGTGTCTCTCGTGCTGCTTGGAATCGCTGGTTGGCCGATTGATTCAACACCGCCAACACTTGGGAAAAAATCCATCATGGCCTCATCCATGGATATCGAAGACACCACGACGCTCTCAACGGCTGATTACAATCAGATTCAATCAGCACTCCATCTACAGCAAGAAGGGTTCACTCATGCAGGAATTTCGGTTCTGGCACAAATGGCTCGAAGATTGTATGTTTGCAGATGCTGGCATATTGATAAAATTAAACTGATCCTCCAGCCGATTTTAGAAACCTTTGAAGACGCTGAACTTCAGACCTATCTGCGACAACCGGATGAACAAACCGATGTTCTTTTCCTCACTTAGGACGACACAATCGCTCAAGAATGCTCAAGTGCTGTCGGTTACGACAATTCATCGGTGAGTGAATGAAAGTCTACCATGACCTAATACAGCGCATTCTTGACGAAGGTGAAGAAAAAGGCGACCGAACTGGCACGGGCACACTTTCGGTCTTTGGACACCAAATGCGCTTTGACCTTTCGGAAGGGTTCCCGATGGTAACCACGAAGAAGCTTCACCTTCGTTCCATTGTCCACGAACTCTTATGGTTTCTCAAAGGCGATACGAACGTCAAGTACCTCCAAGAAAATGGCGTTCGCATCTGGAACGAATGGGCCGATGAAAACGGCGATTTAGGGCCTGTTTACGGCAAGCAGTGGAGAAAATGGGAAGCAAACGATGGCCGAATAATTGACCAAGTCGAACAGGCTATTGACATGATCAAAAACAACCCGAACAGTCGAAGAATAATCGTATCTGCATGGAATGTTGGCGAGCTTGATGAAATGGCCTTGATGCCGTGCCACGCTTTCTTCCAGTTCCATGTCGCAAACGGCAAATTGAACTGCCAACTTTACCAAAGAAGTGCAGATGTTTTTCTGGGCGTCCCGTTTAACATTGCTTCGTATGCGTTGCTTACCGAAATGATGGCTCAAATATGTGGTTTGAAAGCAGGAACATTTGTCCATACCCTCGGTGATGCACATTTGTACACCAACCATCTTGAGCAAGCCAATCTACAAATCACCCGTGAACCAATGAAGTTGCCAACCTTGAAACTCAACCCAGAGTGCACGACCATTGACTCGTTCACCTTCGAAGACATCGAGGTCGAGGGTTACCAGCATCACCCGCATATCTCTGCACCGATTGCAGTCTGAGGCGATTCTATGTTTACAATGATTTTCGCATGTGATTTGAACGGAGCCATTGGTAAAGACGGCGACTTACCCTGGCGGCAATCTTCGGACTTGCAGCACTTCAAGCGCATAACGATGTCGAAAACAATGGTGATGGGTCGAAAAACATGGGAAAGCCTACCTGGCAAACTCCCGGGACGACGGCACATCGTTTTGTCACGAGCACCTCGAGAGGATATTGAAGTGATGTCCTATGAACAAATCCTTGAACTTGGTGAATCTGAAGAACTGATGATTATCGGGGGAGGAGAAATCTACCAATTGTTCATGGAACACACCAAAGAGATTCACAAAACCATTATTGACACGAGAGTTGAGGACGCTGACGTCTTCGCACCTTCGATGGAGGGGGAGGGTTTTCACATGATTGGAGAGCGGTTCGTCAATGCTGGCCCTCGTGACGAGCACAACATGGTGTTCCAACACTGGATTCGATGATCATTCCTCGGGCGTGTACTCGGTCACCCGTAAACCAAGCCTTCCTTGGCGAGAAGGACGTTGCATGATTTTGGCATACTTTGCTTCAAAGGCAGCTTTCAAGTCCACTTCCATGGCTAGGGAGTGACCCATTAAAAGCAGCAGTATATCCGCCATTTCTTCTGCACATTCGGAAAGTGGTTTACCCTTCGTCACAGCTGCAGCCAATTCACCTAATTCCTCGACGGTAAGGGCAATTCGATAGCCCATGTCATGACCGTTGTTTTCTTCGAAATTGTGTTTGTCATGAAAAACTGCAATTTTCTTCATCATAATTTCCCATTCGTTCGTTGCTTCATGTGCCATCCAGTCATCAACCGACATTCCTTCCATAGTGACGCCTTGTGCAGTCGGACTTTGAACTTGTATGAATCTCAAAAACAATCACGAGAGAGATTTAAGAACAGTTGACTGCTACGTAAAGCCATGACAGTACCAACCACAATACCTGCAACTGAACGAGATTTATTCGTCGAGAATGACACCCATGGATTTGAAGCAAAAGACGGCAATGTACAGCCAATAATGCACAAGGTCCTCGTCGATGGCTGGCCAGCAATGGCCGGTGTTGGTTCATTCGGCAATTACAGCACTCGACTTGTCATCACATTTGATTCACCGCACCCAGAGTTAGGACTCGAGTTGTCAACGAAATACTTCATGTTCGATGATACTCGCCCTGGACATCTTACTTGGGGCCACGATGGCGCATCATTATCCATTCAGAAAATCATTGAGTGAAGAGCCAAAGCAGAGACAAACCGTCGGGCGCGCATCTATATGTCGTATCCATGAGGTGCAGGGTTCAAGTTATTCCTTCAGTAATTCGACCATGCACGCCCACACAGGCATCAATCGACGGTTCGCCTGTGAGGAGACCGAATGATGGTCGAGGTCTGCCCCTGAATCACCAGGTTGACGGCCTGCCGCCCAGTTCGACGAAATACAAACCGCCACATACGGAAGTTTGAGTTCCCGGGCAAGCTTTGCTTCGCGTGGCATCGTCATTCCGACCATATGTCCACCGAGCGTATCAATCGCGTCGATCTCGGCTTTGGTCTCGAAATGTGGTCCTTGTGCAAGCCAATAGGTGTAGAACATTCGCTCATCGTCAGAAAACCCTTGAACCGAACGCAACACCTCACTCAGCCGTTGATTGATGGCGGTGTCAAACGGTTCAGTCACCGATGTGAATACGGCTGCCTCATCATGGAAAGTCGAAGCCTTACCCGTGAAATCGATGTATTGTTCTGCTAATGCGACTTTACCCGGTGGGAAATCTTCGGGGATTGCCCCGACCGAACAAACCGCCATAACCGCTTCACATCCCGAATCTGCGAGTGCACGCATGTTGGCACGGTGTTCAATCATATGCGGTGGTTTACTGGCCTCGCCGCCGTTATGGTGACGTTGTAAAAAGAACAATTCTTTGTCTTCGCTTCCAGTTGACAGTCGCATGCACGTGAGTGGGACATCTCCCCAAGGCGTCTCAACGGTCACATCGTCCCTTCTCAACAATTCAATACCGGACTGTTTCATTTCTTCACCAACTGCCATGTTGATGAGACCGGTTCCGCCAATCACTCCGAGTCGTTGCATACCAGTCCCTCGCGCTATGTGTTTGTCAAACCTACGGCTCAAAAGCCGGCTGGACCTTGCTTTCGCTGAGAACAGTGTTACGGCGTCGAATGCATCACTCGTTAAGACGAGCAATGAGATCTGCTTTCTTACCAGAAACTGGCTTTCCTGCAGCCTTGAGAAGCTCCTTGAGTTCTGCAACCTTCATCGATTCGTAGTCTGCAGTTGGTGCAGCCTCTTCAGCAGGTGCTTCTTCAGCAGGCGCTTCTTCGGCAGGTGCTTCTTCAGCAGGTGCTTCTTCAGCAGGTGCTTCTTCGGCAGGTGCCTTTTCAGATGCAGGTTCCATTGCTTCAGCAGCATCGATAATGGATGGAGTGGAATCTTCTTCCTCTTCATCTTCCATAGCAGATGCAAGTGCTGCTGCTTTCTTTGCTTTGATTTCCGCATCGCTGCGTGCTTCTTCAGCATGAATTTCATCAAGGGTTTTACCGTTATCAGCAACAACACCAGCTTGGAGCAATTGGCTCTTACGGATGGCGACCGACTTAACAGGGTAAATTGGTTTTACAGCCTTACGGATTTCTTCTTCGAGTGTTCCGTCAAGAATCTGGGTTTGAATCTTTGAGTAGGTTGCTTTTGAGGCAAAAGCAATGATCATGTCTCTGGCCTTCGCACGCATAGCTTGCTTAATCGAGGTCTGAACACGCTTTTGGGTAATGATAAGCGGCTTAAGGCGAATCAGGTAACCGTCGGTCGAAACGACATCAACGACGTCATCGACTTTACCACGGTAGCGACGGATTTGTCGGCGGATGTGGTCGGTTTGGTGGTGGTGACCGATAAAAGTGGTTAGAGCATCTTGTCCAACGCACTCATGAACACGGAATCGAAGGATAACGTGCATCTTGGTAAAGTCGCCATTGAATTCTTGTTGTGTCATTTCATACACACGGCCGATAATGTGTTCATCGGACTCCCCGAGAGTCTCTCCTATTTTCTTAAAATCCCATGGTGATCGTGGGGCACGAATGGTGTACCAAATCTTGTTCTTCCACTTGTCACGTTGCTTACGTGCTGCTGCACGTGCCTTTACACTAATCTTTTTTGCCATGGTATCATCTCGGGGTGTGTGTTTGCGGGGGCTACCCCACTTGCAGGCTTGCGACTTCCCTCCCCTATTTGAAGAAGTCTCTCCGACCCCTTAAACCGATAAGGTACCATTCGGCTTATCTCGTTCGCTTTGGTTCGGTAAACTCTTGAGCATGAAGGAGCACGGAAGGGTGTGAGCCTACACCACATCACCTGGCGCGCAACAGTCGGCGCTGTTGAAGATGAGACCGTTGTCGCAGAAGCCATTGCTTGGTTGGTTGGGGATGCAGAACTGGTCGAAATCGAGAGAACAACTTCGTATCACGGCTCCGATATTCATATGGTCACTGGAATTTGTAAAAAAAAGCGGCAATCTCTCTCTTCACTCGCCCGGATTGGAGCGGAAAATTTGCACACGCTGTCTCAAGAAATAGAGCAACGCTTCGATGAAAACAACACGCTCCATTTCCGTTTAGATTTCCATTCGTTCATCAACGGTGAGGCTGTACTGGCAATGCCTGGAAACGAGTCGACGATAAAATGCCACACGAAAGTGGAAGTCTATCCGGGACAAGAATCGAAACAAGAATGCTTGAACGTCATTGCCCAAGCACTTGAACTAAGCACAAAGTCGTCGGAATAATGCGGTGAGATTTCAACGCTAAGTTGAAGTCCAGTCCGAGTAACCGAGGTCCATGAGTCTGAGGATGAGAGCGGTTCTGCTCACATCGCTCATGTTGGTCAGTCTCACTTTTTCCATTTCAGCAGAACATTTACCGACGATTAACGAACCGCCAGTGTGCAATGCAGACCGTCATTCAACATGGACCGTTGGACTCCTTTCATGCAACGATTCCATTGATACGGGCTATACTTTATTTTCTCCAATCCCGTCAAACACCAGTTATCTCATCGACAGTGAGGGAAGAGAAATCCATTCGTGGGAATCACCGGGTAATCATCGCCCAGGACTCTCTTCGTATCTGCTTCCGGACGGTGATCTGCTGCGCACTGCCAACATTGCTCAAGAAGCAGTGGGGAATTTCAGCGGCGGGGGGACTGCCGGTAAAATTGAACGAATTGGGTGGGATGGTGTTGCTGAATGGTCTTGGGAATTTTCCTCAACAACCTACATCACACACCATGACATCGAACCGATGCCAAACGGAAACATTCTCGCCATCGCGTGGGAAGACAAGACAGAGGAAGAGGCACTCCAAGCGGGAAGAAACCCCGCCATAGCAAGTGATGCCCCAGGCGGAAGTGCCAATGTGTGGCCCGATTTTATTATCGAAATTGAACCACTCGAAAACAATCAAGCTAATATCGTATGGGAATGGCATGCATGGGACCATCTGATACAGGATTATGATTCGTCCAAAGACAACTATGGCGTTGTTCGAGACCATCCTGAATTGCTCGACATCAATTTTGTAGGTGCTACTGGCAACCAAGCAGGCCGCGCAGATTGGATGCACTGCAATGGTATCGATTACCACGAGGGTTTCGACCAAATTGCTCTTTCGTGCAAAAACATGAATGAGATTTACATTATCGACCACAGCACGACTACTGCAGAAGCAGCAGGCCACACCGGTGGAAATTCAGGCAAAGGCGGAGACTTTCTGTATCGATGGGGGAATCCACAAACCTATGATGCCGGGCTTTCAAGCGATCAAAAACTGTTCGGGCAACACGATGTCCAGTGGATTGAGGACGGCCGACCGGGTGCAGGTGACCTGATTCTGTTCAACAACGGCGGTGGTAGGAATCCAAGTTATTCCTCAGTTGACGTGCTTCAACTGCCGGGCAGTAACGGCCAATACCCGTTGTTAAGCAACAACACGTGGGGCCCTCAACAACTGAACTGGTCGTGGAATATTGGAGAAGACATGTACGCACAAGCCGTATCCGGTGCAGAACGGTTGCCAAACGGGAACACTTTGGTGACCGATGGCACGCATGGAACGCTCTATGAAGTCGACCTCTCGGGCGAAATCGTATGGAAATACGTGAATCCAGTGAGCAATCAGGGTACACTGTCGCAAGGCGATGTGATTCCTGATGGAAATGTTGCAGGGTCTTTAGCAAACCCCGTCTTCAAAGCCAGACGATACGCCCCCGACCATCCAGCATTCGCCGACAAAGACATGACACCTGGAGCCTACATCGAAACTTTCACCGACCTTTGCCCCAACGAAGAGGCGTTGCCGTGGGACCGCGATGGAGACGGATGTACAGATGATTCAGACAACGATGGCACCACCGACCCATTCGACATCTGCCAAGGGCATGACGATACAGTGGACATCGACAACGATACCGTACCCGACGGTTGCGATTCCTTCATTGATGCGGATGGCGACGGTGTATCGGATGCAAATGATGCGTGTGAAGGATACAATGATTCTATAGACGCTGATGCTGATGGAGTTCCTGATGGATGTGACGCTGCACCGAACGGCGAAGCAACCAACAGCACAGAAAACAACACGCAGACCAACCAATCGGTCGACAATTCCACGGAAAACAACACGCAGACCAACCAATCGGTCGACAATTCCACGGAAAACAACACCAACGTGTCCCAACCCAGTGAACCGAGTCCGTTCAATGAAACTGAAAGTACAGTCAATACGGATTCTACATCGGGGAAGCCTGATGTGGATGCAGCCACTCTTTCTACTGCTGCACTCCTTTTCTTAGGAATCTGTGGACTCCTGTATTTTGCAGCCACCTCTTTGTGGAAGAAACCGAACGTTGATGCGGTGTCAATGGAAAAACTCGACAGGGATGTCGAGGAAAAATAAAATTCGACCGCCATGTTGCGGATGCTCGATCAAAATGAACTTGCCACCATTCGAAGAGAACCAAAGATGTGAGACGGCTCAACTGCCCGAACAGGCCGCTCATTCCCGATGAAGGGGTACCCATTGAAGTGGCGGTGTGCAATGGGCTCCTTTGCATTTACAAGCCTGATTTCTTCTTTCAATCTAAATGGCGCATCAAGTATGTTACCTACGGGAGTATAGAATATATTGAAGTATTAATTTCATAAAGATAGAATCCATTCTATCGTCACAAATGGCCCAACCATGACAGAGATTGTTCACTCTATCGCCTTGACTGTCGAACTTTTGATTTCTGGATTCCTGATGTATTGGGGATACAGAATGATGAAGGAAAGTTGGATTAGACAAAGGAAGTTGATTTGAATGGATACAATGCCTACTTACACAAGGTCTTGGACGGAAATTGAGTGGATGTTAGCAGAAGCTCAAGAACAAATGTTGGAGCAAAGAGCCAAGTTCAATCATCGCAAACGAATACGAGACAAGGAGGGCTGTCGTAGAGCGGCTGCTAAATTTGCTCGTGCCAAAGGTATGGCCGATGTATTGACTTGGGTTATTGGAGGAAAAGGCGCTCCAGATCCAATGGCTGGGTTCGAAGAAGTCGGCGAGAACCAGTTTATTGGAGATAGGTTCCGTTCCTACATGAACAGAGTCTAATTACCAAATGCCAAGCAGAAGAAGCAGTATCGGATGCATACGAAGGGATGTTCAGTCCGCCAGTACACTCCCTAGGCTCGTGGGTGGTCTGAAGAACAATGGGCACAGTATGGAACACAGTGGTTGGAAACCAAAAGTCAGTACTTTTTTTCAAAGGCTTCATGTATGGCGAGTTCTTGGGTTGGCTGAGGAATAGCCATGACCCACGTAGTTACGAGCACCTGTGTCGATCACAAATACCAAGAATGCGTCGCAGTATGCCCTGTTGAAGCATTCAGAGAAGCCGAAACATATCTGGTCATCGACCCAGATGAATGCATCGATTGTGGAGCATGTATTCCAGAGTGTCCAGTCGACGCCATCTTCGCAGACACCGATGTCCCTGATGAAGAAGAGTCTTGGATTGACCGGAACGCAGAGGAATCCGTCGACGCAGAAATCGCAGAAGGCGATTCTCCTGTCCTCGCTGACGACTAAGGTCGTCTCTATTTACTGCATGACCTAAACTAACGTTCATGAAGGTCGCGCTCAAGGCAAAAGTGATTGAAATGGTTCGAACAGACTTTACCCAACTGCGAAACGGTAGTGATTTACTCAAGCGTGGCTTTGCCCGAATGCAACAGGGTGGCGTCATTATGGACGTCGTCGACCCTGATCAAGCCGCCATTGCCGAAGATTCCGGCGCTGTGGCTGTTATGGCGCTTGAACGAGTTCCTGCTGACATCCGCCGTGATGGTGGAGTCGCTCGCATGAGCCATCCTGACATGATACAAGGCATCCTTGACTGCACTTCCATCCCAGTGATGGCCAAAGCACGCATCGGCCACGAAGGTGAAGCACGTATCCTCGAGTCAATGGGGGTCGACATGGTCGATGAATCTGAAGTTCTCACTCCAGCCGACCCTTTCTTCCACATCAACAAAAACGATTACTCAATTCCGTTTGTTTGTGGAGCCACTGGACTTGGCGAAGCAGTTCGTCGAATCTATGAAGGTGCTTCCATGATTCGTACCAAGGGCGAGGCAGGAACCGGAAACCTGGTCGCTGCTGTAACTCACGCACGCCTGATTGACCAAGAGATTCGACAAATCCAATCGTTGGACGATGCAGGCTTGGAAAAAGTTTCAAACATTATTGTTGATCGTTACCGTGTTCTTGCTGACACCTCCGAACTACCAGGACATTATCCAATGACGCCGTTTGGAGCCATAGACGACAACATGAACAATGACATTCTCGAAATTCTTAACCAGGTCAAGAACATGGAAAGACTTCCCGTTGTCACGTTTTCTGCTGGAGGCATCGCTACGCCTGCCGACGCATCTCACATGATGCGATTAGGAATGGATGGAATTTTCGTCGGCTCAGGAATCTTCAAGTCATCCGATCCAAAAACGATGGCTGACGCAATTGTTCTTGCGACTGCACACTATGATGATGCATCAAAGGTAACCGAAGCCATGGCCATGACGCTTGGCGACCCAATGAAGGGCGATGAACTTGAAACGCTGGAAGTCCGTATGGACCAGCGTGGCTGGTAATCACTCCAAGGGGTTGGAAATTCCCTCTTCTCCGAGGGCCCACTTGAGCGTCTTTACCACACCGTCCAGTGCCTTGTGATTTCGTGCGGCCTCTTTCATACCGTCCCTGTCCTCATTCCTTCGGCATTCTTCGAACCACACCTTCCACTCAGCACGCTTAGCCTCAGCTTTGTTGAGCATGTTTTCGATTTCTTCCCAAGTGCGGTCGTAACTTCGAACAGGTGTGCCACGAGATGACATATGCGGTGTGCGATAACCCAAGGTATTTGAGCCAAACGCCAACATGATTACTCAGGGTTCGGAATTCGGCAATCTTTGAGAACGCTACCAGGCTCCAAAATCACACCATCACCAAGAATGACATTCTCTAACGAACATCCTGCGCCTATCTTCACGCGTTCACCTAAAACGCTGTTCGTAAGCCGGCAATCTTTGCCCACTTCCGACCCCGACATGACAAGAACATCTTTGAGAACACTTCCGTATTCAATATGGCTCGAAGAAGAGACGACCGTGCCCTCAATTTCGCCGTTCATTTTTGCTGAACAGGCGATGAAACTGTTTTCGGAAAAGTCACCTTCAGGAAGTGGAAAAGGAAGTGACGCACGCTGTTCAATGAGGGTATGCTGGGCGCGGATAAGTTCGGATGGGTGCCCAACGTCAAACCAGACACCATCAATTGTTTTCGCATACATTGGCCAGCCTTTTTCCAATACCATTGGAAAGAGTTGTTTGCTGAAATCAAACTTTTCTCCTTCCGGCACGAGAGCCAGAACTTCAGGTTCGATGATGTACAATCCTGCATTGATGACATTGCTGAAGGCTTCTTCAGCAGTAGGTTTCTCCTTGAACTTACAGATGTATCCTTCTCGAAGTTGACCGTCAAGTTCACCGTGATGCGTTGCTGAAAGGCCCACTATGCCGAACTCAGTCGGGTCTTCGACCTCCCAAAGAGCCATGGTGACTCGTGCTCCGCTTTGGCGATGCGAATCAATGAGGGCACCGATATCAAAAGAAGCTACAGAATCACCTGAGCCGACAACAAAGGTATCGGTCAAATGTTCCGAGAGAAGGCGAACACTGCCCGCAGTCCCCATCGGGGTGGATTCTTGATTGACCCACGCTTGCAATGGATGGTCACCAACGGTCCACGATGCGACATGGTGTTCAAGTTGCTCTCCACGGTAACCGGTGGTCACAACCACGGTATCGATGGAAGCATCCTGCATGGCATCTTTGACAAAGTCGATAACCGGACGTCCGAGAATCTCAACCATTGGCTTCGGCCGAGTGAGTGTGAGAGGGCGTAGGCGAGAGCCCTGGCCACCTGCCATGATGACCCCGAACATGTCAACACCTCAGCGACGTCGTGATGCACGCATGTCGATTTTACGCATCGACTTCTTCTTACCAGACTTCGATTTACGATTGCTCGAATTGCCAGTATCCCCTTGACCAATTCCGCCAAAGGTAATTCCACCCGAATTCAAGAGTTTGGAGACAAGTTCGTCAGCAACTTCTTCCGATTCTGCTCCGGTTTTCATCTCTGCTTTGACCGAAGCATTGTGATCGGTCATCCATGACTTACGCTCATCACGAGCCATGTTCAACTTGTCCCGGACCTTGTTGACATCGACCATGAGTTCAGTGATTTTGTTGTGCATCTCGTCAGACTTTTGACGCAATTCCAAAAATTCAGTATGGAATCGGTCGCCTTCGGCCTTGAGGAAATCTCGGTGCGAAAAGGCTTCATCCACTTCTTTTGATATGGCATCTGCCCTTCCGACTGCTTCGAGCATGTCTTGATGGGCTGCGTCAGCTTCTGAACGAAGCAATTTGATGGCTGAATCCATGTCGCTAAGGTCAACGTTAATCATCTCAAATTGTGTGACCTCCGGTGCCAATTCCTTAATTCGGAGTTTCATCTCCTTGATTTTCTTAATCATTTCCTTTTCCTTCTTTTGACCTACTGAGGAGGTCTCAAATGTCTTTTCGAGTGATTGTACTTCGTGTCGTAACTTGGCATACTCTGCAGTAGCCGATTTCTTTTCGCCCTTTTCATCACGGCGGCCTTTCACTTGATTGATCACTTCGCGAAGTTGTTGCTGAAGAGCGTTACGCTTTTCCTTGAACATCTTAATTTCAGCACGGATGGCTTTGATTTCGGTGAGTACCAAGTCGACCTTTTCGCGGTGTTCCTTGTATTGACCCTGGATAGCGTTACGCTTATCGGCTACAGTACGAGCCTGGTCGCTGAAGGAATTGCGAGTATTTCGCATTTTTCGAACACGTGCTTCCATGCCCTGTAATTCTTCTCGCAATTCAGCATCAGGACTTGGAGTCGCATCGTCTGGTCTTCCGCGCATGGTTGCTGCACAGAGTGACCCATTTCAAATCTACCCATGAGTAAAAAGGCAATTACACACCGATGTTACCGAGTATTTCACTGACTTTGATGAACACTGCGGCAGTAATACCAAGGATTCCAAACAGTCCAGTGGTCACCGATGAAAAGCCGAGAATACGTTCAAGGAATTTTGTCCGTACACGGACGTTAATTTGGCGCCCAATAATGAGGTCACCGCTCTGTTCTTCGAGACGTACAGAGACCGTTGCCTCTCCAAACCGCTCAGGAAGTAACGATTGCCAAGAAACGGTTCCGTCTCGCAATAAACCCGACATTAAGCCGAGAACATCCTCGTCTCCCTTTGCAGCGAGTGGGAGAGCCTTTGTCGACCACCAATGTTGTTCACCTGGATTAAGGCGGTAAGTCATGGCAATGTCGTGTGGACGGAAGTCTGGCGATTGGACCCGAAGCACTACGTTTCGCGGAGTTTCTGAAAGATTGTGAATCAGCGTGAACAAATTTGCACGCTCATGAACTACATTCTCCATGTCGACTTCGAAGACAATGTCTGAATTGGTTGCCGCTCGACCAGCACCAAGGTCTTCCTCGATTCGGCCGATCATGCGGAAGAAGGCTGGACATGAATGTTCAATGTGGTCGATGATAGAAAGCCATTCTTCCATCGTAAAGACGGGATGGTTCTTGACGAATTCCATTCCTTTGACATTCAAAACTTCTGACAACTCCGATTCCATTGTCTTGTAATCGAGTCCCTTTGAATGCCGGTAAAGCGTCATCAAAATTTTCTCACGCGCATACTGAGGGTCCGTTCCTCGCTTGAGTTTTGACTCCAGTCCTTTCGAATAAACTTCGTAAACCGAACGCAACAAGGGGTCCATGTGCGTTTTAACCAAATCATCAAACACCATTTCAAGGGTCGAAGGGTGAATCGGTGGGTTGTATGCTTTCAACAGACCTGTTCGCTCGTCCATGTTAAACGGATAAGAACGAGTTGGGAAGTGCTGTGACAAGGACAACATCAGCGTCGAAAAGGAAAGTAAAAGCATGATACGACCGTTCAGTGAGGAGATATCAACAAAGAAAATCACAATCAAGAGTAGACTGGAGAGGATTCCAAAGGAAAGCGCCCAAGTGTGCTTCGATTTTGCGCCAGATAACTGGTCAGCGAGGCTTTCATAACCGTGCAAGGATTGTACAGAGAGATGTTCACCGTTGAGTCGTTCGACTTCCTGCTCGAAATTGTTCAAAGATAACTCAACACGGTGGCGATGAAAAGTTTGTGCGAGAATATAGCCGAGAAGGAGAACAAAGGTTAACGCCGTGAGAGCAATGGCGAAACTAATTCCCACGGTCGGTTCAATTTTCAACCACCATTCAGGTGACGAGGCTGAAAAAGCGAGAGCTCCAAAGTACGTGAAGAAGGAAAATGCCGGTAAAATCAGGACAAGACGCAATCCAGAGCCGAGTAATTGCCGGTCGATAGCAAACCAAAAACGTTCAGACATGAGTATACTTTCTTCCGAAGCAACTGGGTTTTTTCCATCGCTTGATGAATCAACCTCTTTGTCAACCATGTTTGTTCCACCAACCCTTTGCACTAAAGTGTTACATCAGTTTAAACCCGTATGTGTACGTACGAGAAGTTTTGAAGCAAGTTCCGTTGAGAAAGCGATGTTCGTTTGGTCGGAGAGCATGTAGCCGTCCTTCGAACGGGTAATGGTTTGGCCGACTTTACACCCTTGAGATTCCAAGACTTCCACTTCGGCTGCATGGAGAAACATCGCTTCCAAAACTCCAGATTCGTTGAATGAAAGGCTGGCAAGAGAGCAAAGGCGTGACTTTGAGGCAAGCACTCGCTCTGCAATGTCCGAGGAGGCAAGAGGAATATCTCGTCCACTGGGGTCAAACTCAGGCTCTCCGAGAAGCAACGTAAGAGCGACTTCTAAATCATCATCGATGGCGTGTTCCAATCGACATGCCGTTTCGTGAGTATTGCCTTGGAAAGAAACGCTCTCCAAAAAGACTTCAGCTAAACGATGACGGCGCTTCATCTTCTGACCGTGGATCATGCCCTTTTCAGTCAGAGTCGCACCCTTGTACGGGACATAATCAACTAAACCCTTCCCAGCAAGCCGTTGAATCATTTCGGTTGCTGAGGCCGGTGAAACACCAAGTGAGCCGGCTAAGTCACCGTTACGAACTGGGAGGTTCGGTTGCTTCTCAAAAAACTCATACATGGTCTCAAGATACTCATCCTCAAATTCGCGAAAATGTCCATTCATGCCCTCACCCATTTCGATTAGGTCTGTTCAGCAGAAAAAACTTCCTCACATGCCGGACAACGAACTGAACCGGTGTAGTCACCAGGAATTCGGAGTGATTGTGTGCATTCCGGGCAGTGAATCTCAACCTTGCCGTCCGTCTCAACAGCCGGTTCTTCTTCAACCGGTTCTCGAGAGGTATCAATTCGAGGCGTCACTTCAAAGCGATTTGAACAATCTGGACAACGCACTTGGCCACCGTAGTCTGCCGGAACACGAAGCTGGCGGTCGCACTCCGGGCAGCCAATCTGGATTTTCTCGACGTTCGTCGTTTTGGTTTGCTTTTGAGAACCCTTTGATTCCTTGCCCTTCTTTGGCTTTTTGAGTGCTGAATCGGTACTTCGGTTTTGATAGATTCGAATGACTGCACCAAGAGCCACAGCGAGCATAGCCCCTCCAATCAGTCCGACCCAAGGAAATTCAAACGATGCTTCCTCAACCACGACGACCCCTGATTGGAACGAGTTCGTTCCAACGAAGCTGTCTTCGGCAACAACCCAAGTCACTTTGAGCGGAGCGGAATCCAAGTTGGGCCATTCAAAAGAGAACTGATAGTTCGAATCGGAATTCGCTGCTAGTGCATCGGTAGGCATCTCTCCAAGGAAAAGGCCACCCTGTGTTGAAACGACAAGATAGCCTTCAGCGCCAGCAATATCTCCAGTGTTTCTCACTTGAACGGTAACCGTGCCGGTCTGGCCAGGTAACGGGCGGTTGGGCGTTGAAAGTGGATTGAAATCAACCGAATACGATGGACGGTCGTCTGGAACGCTCAAACTAAAACTTGAGAAACCAAATCCAGTGGTCCAGTTCAGCGGAGTTGCTCGAATGGAAACTCGGTCGGAGTCAACAAAGCCTACGGTGTAAACACCACCGGTCGAACCTGCAGTGAGTGTGGCTTCGTAATCCATTGGATAGACATCCAAACCCGACTCAGTATAGCCAAGCCGGATGCGAACTGGACGATCTATACCTTCGCTCATCTCGACGGACCACTCAAAGGAGATGCCGTTGACTGCATCCCATTTCACCGAAGTAATCTTTGGATTCAGGGTTTGCTGCGCTGCTACAGGGACCATCACTGTGCCGTTCAGTCCGGAATCTATTGAGCCATCCGTGGATGAAAGTGACCAGTTAACCGCCTGGTCTCCAACCATTGAAAGCGGCAAGGAAACACTGACTTCACCTGCTGAGTCGATACCGAGAGTGAGAAGATTACTCGTGTATTCGACTCCGAGGGTCTCACACAACAACACCACCTGACCAACGTGTTCCCCATGGTTACGTACGAGCATTGAGAAAACTGCTGTATCCCCTTCATGCCAAGGACCGTTCAAAACAGCAGGTATGCTGGAGCCTGCGGATTCAAATGCGGCCGCTTCAATATCAAAAGCGAGCGAGACGCTCGACACCGACTGCTCGGAAATCCGCATGCCATTGACCGAGCATGACAACAAATCAGGACGGGCAGTCGACTGCAGAGGGAGGGTTGTTGCCGATTGCAGCGATAACGAAAACGGTGCATCATAGAGCGTATCCTGCCCGAAGGTGCATACCATCTGACCGTTAAAATCGAGAGTCCCGGTATTGGAAACGGAGAGATTCCATTCAATGGCATCACCAGCGGTAATTTCGCCCGTGTTGGAAGAGAAAGAGAGGGTTAACAGCGGCAAAGGAGGCGGTGATACTTGCAATGTAAGTTCACGAGATTCATCGCTTGAATCACCGTCACCCGATGAATTCAAGGCCAGTAAAAGTGTTGCAGAGCCTTCCTGAAGTTGGAGCGTACTGTTGAAGAAAACAATCAAGCTTGATTGTGCATCGACGGTGAATGGGGACGTTGTTTGATTATCGAACGTCGACTGTACGAGCAGGGAGTGGGAAAGTGTTCCGGTCCAAGAAAAGTCACCGTCGTTAACGACCGCGACCTCGGTCTGCAGGTAATCCCCATCGTGAAGAGAAACGTTTCCGGTAAGGTCGCCTTCCGAGGTCAAACCAGAAAGAAGAATTTGTCCTGCTGGTGCTAAAGAGATATCGATCGGCTTGAGGCGATGAAGCGTTCGGGACAAGGTCAGTGTCTGGGTCGAATTTGCAGTCCCCACCTCACCCAAAACCTCTACTTGGACGGAGGTGTAACCGTATGGAAGAGAAGTGAGACCAAATTGCACGGGAAGAGTTGAGTCCGCAGGAACGGTTAGATTTTGGCTCAATGCAGCGAATGGAGTCCCGTCGAGTGAAGAAAGGACGACTTGAACTTCCACTTCGGCGTCGCTTGATAACAGTTCAACCAAGTCAAACTGTAAGTCGTATGTCGAGTCCTCAGTGGTCGCAAAATCATCGAGTGAAAAACTGCTTACATCGAGCACTGCGCCGCCACCTGTTGCACTAACCAAAGGCAACAGACAGGTCAAAAAAAGAGCAGTCATGCACACGGCTAACCCCTTGGATTGACTGGCCTCACCCCTGCCCATACAACCCCCTCTGCACGGGGGTTCTTCACTTTCTCGCCTAATGAAGACACTACGCCATGTTTATTGAAGGTTGGAGACTGGCGCACTTTGTATGGGTCCTGACGAGTTGCTGGAAATGACTCCCGCCTTGTTGGCGAAGTCGATTTTGCACCGACGCGAACGGCTTGCTGAAACCATTCCTGAGCAACTTGATGCTCGTCAAGACGAACTTCGAGCTGCTGAACCATTGGCTCGAAGTGCCAAAGAACAACGTGATGCTGTGAACGCTAAAGTTGCGAACCTGAAAAAGGAAAGAAATACAGCCCGAAAAAAGGCTCAAGAACTCTTCCGCCAAGCAGGGAAAATTCGTGAAAGTATTGCCAACGCTGGTGGCGTGAAGGAAGCGAACCCAGAGTGGGCTCAATCGAAACTTGAAGACAAACTCAAGAAGATTGAACACGAATTGGAAACCAATGCCGGCAACCACAAGACCGAACAGAAATACCTCAAAGAAATGAAAGCATTGCTTCAGCAGCACGAAGATTGGGTGTCAAAAAGAAAAGACAACCAAGACGAACATGCTGAAATGAAGAAAATGTATGACGATGCTCGAAACCAACTTTCCTTGTCAGAAAAGGCCCACAATGCTTTGCTTGACCACGCGACTCAAAACGAATATTTCCACAACACCTACCTTGAGCAGGAAGCACACCGCCGTCGAGCAGACGCCCGCACCAAACGACTGGCTTTGGCACTCGACAGCAGTCAGAAGGGCATTGAACACTGGCAGAATCACATCGACAACGGATTTGATTCACTGCTTGAAAACGCACAACGTGTCAAAAACGGTGAACCGTCAAGTCACGCTCGCCGTCGAGCACGGAACAACAAGAAGGAATCGAAACCTGCCTCCTCTGGTCGATCAAAGAAAGAGCAACCCAAGCAACCCAAGCAAGCCAAGGGAGGCGAAGAAGAATGAGCGATGAATGCCCCATCACGGGTTTTGATAACGCTCAGCAACATCGCTGGCCACTCGTTCACCAGTACCTTTGCGATAAACTCGAATTACCAAACGGCGATGGACTGGAGACTTCCGCAATGGAAAAACTCTCCAAAGACATCGAAAAAACACTTTACGAACAACGCCCAAACGCTTCGATGTTGAAAAAGCGAAAGGGCTTGTATGAGCATTTGAAACGAACCGTGGAACGGAGATTCAAGGGCAGTTCTCTGCGACAATTTGGTTCTTCAGCATCCGGACTTTCACTCTCCAGCGGTGACATGGACCTCTGTTTATTGTTGAACGACCAAAAGCCAAAGAAAATCCTCCGTTCCCTTTCAAACACGCTGAAGAATCAGGACATGGAAGACATTCAAGTGATTGCTTCGGCTAAAGTCCCGATCATCAAGTTCACCGATGAACGCACCAAAATCCCAGTTGACATTTCCATCAACAACACACTGGCCTTGCACAACACGACGCTCCTCAAGCGGTATGGAGACATGGATGAACGCATCCAGAACAGCATTCTTGCCGTCAAGTATTGGGCCTCACAACGGGATGTTGGTGATGCAGCAAAGGGTACCTTCTCGTCCTATGCTTGGAGCATCATCATGCTGCAAGCACTTCAGACAACATCACCGCCAGTTGCTCCAAACATTCAATCCGGCAAAGAACGCACGCACCTCAAGGTAGACGGAATCGAATACGACCTCACGATGGCTGAGAATCCTGAGGATTTACTCAACGAAAAGAACACCCAATCGGTTGGAGAATTGTTCACGCACTTCATCAAACAATTGGTGCTTGAGCGGCCTTGGGAAGAGCACGTCCTTTCGATTCGAAGCGGACAACCTATCGGTCGGAACGAGAAGAAATGGAAATACGGCAAACCGCACGCCTCGACTGCTGTTGTCATGGGTGGCAAAACGCGCCTTGGCCTGCATTCGTTCCCTGTTGAAGACCCCTTCAACCACGAGCATGACTTGAGTCGGGTTCTTCGCCCCGAAGGCGCCCTTGACATTCAAGAAGAACTGTTCCGATTCTGGCTGGAACTCAACCAAGGAAAGAACTGGAATGAATTGTGTCAGCTCAAGAATCCAGAACGATTCCCTGTAGTTGAAGAAAAAGACCTGTTTGAAGACTTACGAACGCTTGCAAAAGCCGACTTCGAATTGAAAGTCAAAGCGAACAGTGAACAACTTACCGACCTTGAAGGTCGTATTGAAATGCTTCACCAAGAGCGACAAAACAACATCAAAATTTCTCAGGCACTGCGTGGCCTGTTTGAAGAAACCAGCGACTTGCGCAACGAACACCGTAAAATCGTCCGCAGCCTTCGCCCTCGCAGTGACAAAATGAATGCACTGCAGGAAAAGCGAGACCAACTCAATCAAAAGATTGGGATTCCACTTTACAGAATCCGAGAATTAATTCTCGAAGTGTACAACAATCTCACTGACGATGTCGACTTTTTCCAAGTCCCATCGCTTCAGCGCGAAGATGAACAATTTGCTTGGTTCTTCGAATTGCAAGCCATGCATGCCGTGGCATTGGAAGCAGATACGGCGCACAAGGAATTCATCTCATTGGTCCGAGAGCAGAAGAAAGCGGTTAAAGATTTGAAAATCACTGAAAACAAGCAATCCGAAGTTCGAGCAGAAATGGTGAACTCCGAACCAATTCTTGCGAACATCACCACTGAATTCAGCGAAGCCAGACAATTCGACCAGAACGCGCATTCCCTCAACAAAGTGATTCAAGAACGACGTCGAGAGATGCGACAATTGCGCCGAGAGAAAGGTCGATTGGATGCATGGGCTCGTATTTCTGCCAAAGGAACATCAACACGAAAACCCGGCAAGAGAGATGGTAAGCGTAAATCCAAGTCGGGCCAAGCGGATTGGAAGCCTCGGAACAATGGACCTCGCCCTGAAGAAGTTCAGCACCGAGCTGCTACCGGCGGTGCACTCTCCCTCTCGGACCTGGATGTCCTCCTCAACAGCGGTGGAATTGCCTCGGTGAACACATCCAAGCCAACACCGAAATCCACCCGAAGAGCAGAACGCAAAAAGAAGCAAAACCGCAACTTAACCGTTCGACGCGGTGAGCGCTCTCAATCTACAAAAGGGCGTAAAGAGTGAGGGTTACCGATGGGCAACATCCAGTGGGTGTACGGTTTCGAACCAAAGACGCTCTCGGATGACTGGAAAGAAAAAGTGAGGTCGCTCTTCCTCCAAGAAACAGGAGAACGCTACACTCTTGAATCGATTTCGAATTTGCCCATTCCGCAATGGAGTGGGAATATGCTGCTGCTCGATAACGACAGGTATCCTCATCCGGAGTCCCTACTCGGCCTGATGTGGGCCTTACCGCACGAAGAGCACGGCGTTCGAATAGCAGCCTTTGTCATCGACTCAAACCATCAGTCCGTCGGATGGGGTGCAAAAGCTTGGGACCACTTGGTCGAAATCGCACTCTCCGCAGGAAAGACAACCATTCAACTTGAAGTCAAGGCTGAAAACATTCGGGCACAAAATTTCTACACTGCAAGGAATTTGAAAGTCGTTCAACATCTATCAAACTACTATGCATCAGGACTTGGTTACATGATGAAAGGACCCATTTGAGAAGTGTTCTCTTCTCAATCTTCGTTCAAGGTCAAAGGTTATGCCCCCCCGATGCTTCGATGAAGCGTGGAACCCCTCTTGCTTCGTGACATAGCAGCCCAATCCGGCGTTACCGGTGCTGCTTTACTCGACGGAGAAGGTTTTGTGCTGCACAGCGAACCTCAACACGATGACAGCGTTCAGGATTTAGGTAAAGCGATCGCCCTTCTTGACCCGAGTTTTTCCAGTGGTCGAGTCACGTTGAACGGTGAGAGCGGTACGATCATTGTGCAAGAATTATCAGGAAACCGAGTTTTAGTCGTACGGTGCTTACCCTCCTCAAACCTCGGCCAATTGCGTCATGTACTTGACCAAGCCGTGATTCGATTCAACACCCTCATACCTTAGAACGGTGGTTTTCAGGACCATAATGGGCCACTTGAGTCTGGATTATCAAGTGAAGAGATTAAATGTAAAGGGTCGGTCGCAAGGCCAGTGAGAAGATGGGAATCTTCCACGACCAGGTGAGATACGAATGGATGAACTAAAACCTCAACTCGAAGAACGACGAAAGATGGTCGATGAAAAGGCTACAAAATACCGTACTCTTCGAGATGAGTGTAACGATAATTCCAAGAAATTCACCGCCACACGAAACGAAATGAACGGCGAAGTACGCGAACTTATTGTCCAAGTTCGTGAACAACGTGAAATTCGAGAACAAATGAACGAAATCGTTCGTGAAAAGAAGAGCATTCGGCTTGAAGCAAACAAGAAAGTTCGTGAAGCAAAAGACGCTCTCAATGAAGCAAAGGGGCCAGAAGCCGCTCCACAACGAGATGAAGGACGCCGTGGTCGTCGAGACCGCCCAGACACCATTCACTCCCTGCGAAGAGAATTGATTCGATTGGAAAACGAATTCGAAATGGGACGTCACACCGGTAAGAACGAAACCAAAGTCATGAAGCGCATGAAGGAAATCAGCGCTAAAATCCAAAAGATGAAGATTTCGGAAGACTCCAACACCGACCTCAAAGAATCCCGCGAAGCACTTCGCATCGCTATGGAAACCCAAGAAACGGCCCACGCCGCAGTTGAACAAGCAGCCGAAGCCGCTCAAGAAGCGCACGATTTGATGCTCCAATGGAACAAGGAAGTTGACAACCAACGAGAAAAGGCAGAATCTGCTCACCGAAAGTTGCGTACTTCCAAGAAGGAAGCAGACAAGAACCACCGCGCTTACATCGTTTCGCTGCGATGCTTGCACTCCATTCAAGACATACTCCGTGCAATGCGTGGCGCAAGTGCAGGTGCTGGACAACGGCCAAATGCACGCGTCGAAGTTCAAGATTTGATGGGCAAGTTGATGTCTGGAGAGACACTCTCGACCGAAGAATTGATGCAACTTCAGCGCTACGACTGAACGCCATCAATGCGATGAGATGAAAGACCCCCCCATCTACACTTACATTACCGAGGGAACACCATGCTGTCGAAAGAAGATATCGCATCCATCGTCGAAGATTACGACCGAATGAAACTCAGAATCGGCATGACCGCTTCGCACTCTGCTTTGGACATCTGCGATGGAGCTATTGAGGAAGGATTTCCGACCGTTGCTTACTGCAAAGAAGGCCGTCACAAGACGTATGCGAACTACTTCAAAGCCCACCGTTCTCAATCGGGTCGAGTTGTTCGTGGAATGGTCGACAAGGCCATCGTTATGCCTTCGTTTAACGACGTCATGAAAGAAGAAATGCAGGAAGAAATGCGCAAGCGGAATGTCGTCTACATCCCAAACCGTTCGTTTACTTCGTACTCTTCGATTGCTGATGTTGAGGACACCTTCAAGGTGCCTTTGTTCGGTTCACGAAACATGCTCCGTATGGAAGAGCGAACCGAAGAACAAGACTACTACTGGATTTTGGACAAGGCTGGATTGCCTTACCCAGAAGCCATTGCCGACCCCCAAGACATCGATTGCTTGGTCATCGTCAAGTTGCACCACGCTCAGAAGAAACTTGAGCGTGGATTCTTCACCTGCGCCTCCTATGCAGAATACCAAGAGAAATCCCAAACCCTACTTGCAGAAGGTGTCATCGATGAAGAATCACTTGCTGGGGCACGGATTGAACGCTACGTTATCGGGCCAGTCTTCAACTTGAACTTTTTCTATAGTCCGCTGGCTGAAGAGGGTGAAAAACTCGAATTACTCGGCGTCGACTGGAGATTCGAGTCCTCGCTCGACGGTCATGTTCGTCTTCCTGCCCCTCAGCAAATG
>Ga0206126_10000199_pt1 | contig 82492 bp, 77 predicted proteins | sample Helgoland_Spring_5_FD_148621 | JGI IMG/M metagenome (GOLD analysis project Ga0206126, IMG submission 148621) | Pelagic subsurface seawater microbial communities from Kabeltonne, Helgoland, North Sea - Helgoland_Spring_Bloom_20160412_1 | ecosystem: Environmental > Aquatic > Marine > Epipelagic ...
TGGCTATGAATGCTGTTGGTAAAGCAGCCATGGAAATGGTAAATGAAGTGGTAAGACAGTTCAAGGAAATTCCAGGAATTATGGAAGGAACCGGAAAACCAGAATATGATAAATGTGTTGCAATTTCAACAGAAGCTTCTTTAAAAGAAATGATGTTACCAGGTCTTTTAACCATTGGTTTTCCAATTGTTATTGTACTAATTGGACTACTAGTGTACCCAGATAATAATATGTTGGTTGCTGAAATGCTAGGTGGTTATATGGCCGGTGTTACTGTAAGTGGTGTTCTTTGGGCCATTTTCCAGAACAATGCTGGTGGTGCTTGGGATAATGCTAAAAAATCTTTTGAAGCAGGTGTTGAAATTAATGGTGTAATGACCTACAAAGGTTCTGAGGCTCATAAGGCTGCAGTAACTGGAGATACCGTTGGAGATCCATTTAAAGATACCTCTGGTCCTTCAATGAACATCCTAATTAAACTTACCTGTTTAATTGGACTAGTGATTGCTCCAATTCTAGGAGGTCATGCAGCAGCAGATACCGGAGCTGTTGTAAACCCGACGAGCACTATACAAGTTAAAGCGAACACAGAAGATACAATGGATGTTGAAAAAGACGTAACTGTAAATATGACTTCAGATGAAGGTGTTTTTACAGCTGAGGTTGTAACTGTAACAAAATTGGATGGTGCAACCCAAAAAGAAACTAAGATCTTTACAGGGACTGAAGCTGAAGTAATGGCTAAGATTGAAGCTATGAAAATTGTTGAAGTAAATATTGAATAATATTTATAAAAGAGTATTACAAAAAAAAGGGCTGTCTTTTAAAGACAGCCCTTTTTTTATGAGGTACATTAAATGTTGTATTTAAAACAGACCGTTAATCTCAGCGTCAATTTTACTGATAACCTCTCCAAGATGTTCTGGGTTTTCAACAAAATCAAGATCATCTACATCTAGTATAATCACTTTGCCTTTACTGTAGGTGGTTATCCAAGCTTCGTAGCGCTCATTAAGGCGGCTAAGGTACTCGATACTTATTGAGTTTTCATAATCACGTCCACGCTTGTGTATTTGCTTCACTAAATTGGGTATAGAGCTGCGCAGGTAAATCAAAAGATCTGGTCCTTTTGTAACACTCTCCATTAAATCAAAGAGCGATTTGTAATTTTCGTAGTCTCTATTTGTCATGAGTCCCATTGCATGAAGATTGGGCGCAAAAATGTATGCGTCTTCATAAATGGTTCTGTCTTGTATTACTTTTTCTCCTCGTTCTCTAATCTCTAAAATTTGACGAAAACGACTGTTTAAAAAATAGATTTGCAGGTTAAAAGACCAACGTTCCATTTCATTATAGAAGTCATCTAGATATGGATTGTCTTCCACATCCTCATAGTGGGGCTTCCATTTGTAGTGCTTTGATAATAAACGTGTAAGTGTGGTTTTCCCTGAACCAATATTTCCTGCGATGGCAACGTGCATACTTCTATTTCTTTGGTTTTTGTACTACAAATGAGTGAACATTTTTGCGATCATAAATATACAAGAAATCTTCAAACACTTGCAAGTCTTGTATGCTTATTTGAGTAGTTTTTATAGATAAGAGTTTAAGGCTATCTTCTATTATCTCATACACCACATCTTCTTTAACTACCAGAACCCTTCCCTTGTGCGTTATAATTTTTTGACCTCCTTGAAACGGGATGCTCTTTACAAGACCTCCAAAAACGGTATAGATCTTTATAGCGGTTGGGGTGAGGATGTAATTGTAGTTGAAATCACTGGTTTGATCTGTCAAGATTTCAGCAATGGGTAAAGAAATGATATTTTTTGTGTTGTTTCTATAATTGTATAATTCTAGTTGTTGGGAGTCTGCATTGAAAAGCCATAATTTGTTTCCTCCTGCATTGCTAACGCTGCTAATATTAGCTACATCTGCTAATAGATTAAAGTTTATCTGTTCTATAAGGGAGAGTTTATTATCTAGTAAAATAGCTGTGTTGGTGTCTGCATAAAAAACAACCACATTAAACGGATTTATAATATCTACACTGGTGATATTCCCTAACTGAAAATCTGTAAATAGAAACTCACCAGATGTGTTTTCTTTACGAAGCACCATATCTGTAATGGTGTACATGCTGTCATAGCTATCATAGCCAATAAACTGGCTTACAGATAAAGGGCTTTGATTGGTTTTAACATAACTCTGGCTTGCCGCAGATTGCAAACAAAGCAATAAAATAAAGGCAATACGCTTCATAGCCACAAGGTACAAAAAAGCCTCGTTATAGATAACGAGGCTTTTTTGAAATTATAAGTATATAACGTCTTATCCTAAGAAAGGGTATTTGTAATCTGTAGGAGTTACAAATGTTTCTTTTACCATTCTTGGAGAACACCATCTGTAGAGGTTTAGCTTGCTACCTGCTTTGTCGTTGGTTCCACTCGCGCGAGCACCTCCAAAGGGTTGCTGCCCAACAACGGCGCCTGTTGGCTTGTCATTGATGTAGAAGTTACCGGCTGCATTTTCTAAAATTTTAACCCCCACTTCTAAGGCGTAACGATCTTCACTAAATACAGCTCCCGTTAAGGCATACTCACTTGTTTGGTCTACAAGGTGAAGTGTTTCTTCCCAGGCATCATCTTCAAAAACATATACCGTTACCACTGGCCCAAACAACTCTGTACACATAGTTGTGTATTTAGGGTCATTGGTTTTAATAACAGTTGGCTCAATAAAGTATCCTTTGCTTTTGTCATACCCACCACCGGCTATGATTTCTGCATTGCTGTCTTTTTTTGCTTGATCAATGAAACCTGCAAGTTTATCAAAAGACCCCTCGTGTATTACGGCAGTAATATAATTGCTCATATCTCCGGGAGAACCTATTGTGAAGGTTTCCATTTGTGCTTTTAGATGTTTTTCTGTGGCTGCCCAAATACTTTTAGAAACATATACTCTACTGGCTGCACTACATTTTTGCCCTTGAAATTCAAAAGCACCTCTAGTAATTGCGGTAGCAACTTGCTGGGGGTTTGATGATTTGTGTGCAACAATAAAATCTTTACCACCTGTTTCTCCAACAATACGAGGATAGGTTTTATAGTTGTGGATATTTAATCCAATTTTTTTCCAAAGCTCCTTAAAGATAAAAGTAGAACCTGTGAAATGAAGCCCACTAAAATCTGGACTATCTAGTACTGTGTCTGTAATCATTTCAGGATCACCCATAACCATTTGGATCACACCTGGTGGTACTCCCGCTTCTTTAAATACATCAAGAACAATCTTGGCAGAGAATATTTGGCTATCACTAGGTTTCCAAACCACAACATTACCCATCATAGCGGCGCTTGCAGGTAAATTAGCTGCAATGGCTGTAAAATTAAAGGGGGTTATTGCATATATAAACCCTTCTAGGGGTCTGTACTCTAGACGGTTCCACACATCACTTGTAGATGCTGGCTGCTCTGCATACATTTGGGTCATGTACTGGACATTAAAACGTAAGAAATCTATTAGCTCACACGATGCATCAATTTCTGCTTGATGAACAGTCTTTGATTGCGCTAACATTGTTGCTGCGTTTATTCTTGCTCTGTAGGGTCCAGCAATTAATTCTGCAGCACGAAGAAATATTGCTGCACGCTGTTCCCAGGGCATTTGAGACCACATTTTACGAGCCTCTAGAGCCGTTGCAATTGCTTCTTGAATGTGCTTTTTCTCAGCCCTGTGATAGGTCCCTAAAATATGTTTGTGATCATGCGGAGGTGACATAGTTGCCGTATCTTGTGTAGCAACATCTTTTCCATTTATATACATTGGCACATCAATGGTGCTATTATACATCTGAGTGTATGTTTTTGCAACGGCTGCTCGCTCAGCAGATCCTGGAGCGTATGTTTTTACAGGTTCGTTGACAGCAACTGGAACTTTATAAAATCCTTTTCCCATGGTGAGTTTATTTATGCAATTGCTAGGCAATTTGCGGTTTGTTAAAGACAAAATTTTGAAGTGCGAAGATACAAAAAATATGCTCTTAATACAGGTTGTACTATGGTAGGTTTTACCATAGCTGCTTTGTATCTCTAGCCTTTTTTGTTAGTAAAGATGCCCAATGATTTATTTTTTTTAGGAGATAGAAGTATTTGTAAAATTGAATTTTAAGGTGTAGCTTGCTTAGGTTTTTATATTAATAGCTTGCAAGCTAGCTTGTTTAGTTTTTTTACCAATACCAATCTGTTCTATTGAAGTACACAGGTAAAATAATAGCTCTGGCATTCCCTGAGGTCTTTGTAAAGGGATCTGCAGATTTAATTTGTAAATTTTTGCCCTTTGTTGGGGTAGGAACCAAACAATATATAAAGGCAGGTCATGCCGCTTTGTTGTTAATTGAAAATAAAACAGGTCTTATCAGGTACTTTGATTTTGGGCGCTATAGTACTCCTGATGGCTATGGAAGGCTTAGAAGCATTGAGACAGATGCAGAATTACACATTGGTTTTAAAGCCATATTAGCGCCAGAGGGCACTCTGCAAAATCTGGAACAAATACTACATTGGCTTACAGATAATCCTCAAAAAACAAATGCTTCGGGACGCTTATTGGCATCTGTTTGTGACACAATTAATTATAAGAAAGCACAAACCTATCTTTTAAATCTTCAAAATAGAGGCAGTATACCCTATGCTCTTTTTGACAAGAATTCTAGTAATTGCTCTAGAGTAGTTGCTAATACCATACTACAATCCACAGACACAAAAGATGTTATTAACCGTTTAAATTTCAATAAACTCTTCACCCCAAGCACTGTCGGAAATGTAAAGGTTGCTGCCAGTAACGGGATAGTGTATGAGGTTACTGGAACTCAAATAAAACATTTTACATCAACCCCGTTAAAGGAAAACATTTCTAATCTTTTCAACAAAAATGTTCCTCCAACACTTGGCCCCAAAGACAAGATAAATGCTCCTGAGCATTGGTGTTTTTTAGAGGGAATAGGTAGTAGTGCTTATTTTGAAATGGTACCGTGTGTCTTGCCGGCAAATCACTTTAGGATAAAACGATATAATACCCACTTGGTATTAGATTTTGATGGGGTTTTTATTAGCAACAAATTTGATAGTACAAAACCCTATAAATTCACCTATGACTCTCATTGTAAACATTGTCATGTATTACAAAGTGGCACTAAAATAAAATTGAATTGTGTAGGTGCTTTTTCTAAGTTTAATTCATAGAAAAAGGAGCACTTAATTTAAAGTTTGGAATACTTACTTTAAATTTTTCAGTAGAAGTAAAATTAACCATCTCATAATACCCACTCATTGCTCCAAAAGGACTCAATAATATACAACCACTACTATAGGTATGAAACCCTCCAGGTTTAATAACTGGTTTTTTACCCACAACACCTTCTCCAAAAACCATTTCAATATCGTTTAAGGCATCTTTTATTTTCCAGTGGCGTGATTTGAGTTGCACTACATCTTTACTCTTGTTCTCAATATGTATAATGTAAGAAAATGCATACTGTTGCTTCCCGTTAGACACAAAGGCGTCTTCAAAACGTGTTTTGATGGAAACTTTAATGCCTTGAGTAACTTGTTGTGTCATGCGTATGATCTGGCTGTTATTGCTGTTTTAAAAAATAAAAAAGCCATTATGTATTTATTTATGCCTATGCTTAAAAATACAAATTTTATTATGGTATTAAAAATATCTAGAAACCATCTTTTATGTTTCTATATAAAAGCAATGGATATTGGGTAAGAGCTATACTTTTAATGAAAATAAAGACAAGTTTTTTGCTACAAAATCTTCACAGGTTTTAAAGAAGTTGATGATGTCTTTGTCATCATTTCCTGCGTTTATTGTTACTAAGCGCACAAATTCTGTTTCTCTAAAAATTCCAAAACCAACCATTGCTTCTGCGTTTTGATATAACAATGTACACAAGTCTTGGGCGGGTATTCCTTTATAATTATAGCATATAGATATGGAGTCATCAAAGCTGTAGAGGGTATAATCTGGATTGCTTTTAATGTAATTTCGTGCTACTTCTGCCAAATGAAATTGCTGGTCCACAATTTTTTCTAACCCGATGGTTCCTACAGATTTCCATAATGTCCAAAATTTCAAAGCATCATTTCTTCTACCGCATTGTATAGATGTTTTTCCTAAGTTGTAATCATCACCATCTGTTTGGTATAAATAGGTAGCATCATTACTGAAACTGTCATGTAAATATTTTTTGTGTTTTGTGAGTATGATAGAGCATGTAAGGGGTGTCCCCATCATTTTATGGGCATTGTAGCTAAAAGAATCTGTAAGGGCTATTCCTTCAACCAGGTGCTTGTATTTTTTACTAAAAATCACACTACCACAATACGCACCATCTACATGAAGCCAAAGCTTGTATTCTTTACAAATCTCAGATAGTGGTGTTATCTCATCAAAGGCCCCAAGTACAGTAGTTCCGGCAGTTGCATTCACAAAAAATGGTTGCAAACCTTTTGCGATATCCTCAGCAATTTTAGCGCTCAAGTCTTTCGGGTCCATTTGCCCAAATTCATTGGTGGCTACATACCTAACTTGTTCACGCCCAATACCTATAAAAGCAGCATTTTTTGAGGTAGAATAATGGGATTCTATGGAGGTGTAGGCAGTCATTTTTTGAAGCACACCTTCATTTTTAATGGTGTCATTGTGCGCATCACGTGCCATTAATATAGCCATGAAATTACTCATAGATCCTCCAGGTGCGAAGGTTCCATCTGCATCTTTACCGTAGCCAATTAAATCACAAGATTTGCGTAAAATTTCTTTTTCAATTCCTACTTGAGGACCAGCAACTTTATAAGTATACATGCTGTTATTGAGCAGTACTGCCAATAAATCTCCTAATGTAGCTTTTGGATTTCTGCCCCCAAATAGCTGATTAAAAAACAAATTCGTTGCAGTACGGGGTGTGTTTAAAACAAGTTTTTCTAGTGCATTTTCAAAAAAAGCATCATCTGCGGGCTGCTCTTCTAAGGCTAGGGGTAAGATATTAAAGAGTTCTTTGGGAGGAATTGGGGTGATTATAGGCTCTTGTTTTTCGGCTTTTATTAATTTTTCGGCTAATTTTTGGAACAGTAAAAGTTCTTTTTGCATAGGAAGATCTTATTTTACCGCAAATATAGTGTAAAAAGGTGCTTTATGGGGCTCAAGTAAGGTTTGATTTAAAGGTTTTTTAAATCCAAAATTTAAAAGACATCTTTTAAAGGGTTGCGGTAAACACTTTTAGTTGTTTGATATTTTACTAGAATTAGCTGCGCCCTCTCCCAAGAGTCTATCAAATCTAGAGCCAGGTGCTCTATAATATACAAGGACCGTGTATTGGTTTTCTGTTTCCCAGAAATTTCCACTTATTGGGCCTTGTTCTATACTACCATCTCTATTTACCATCACATATTTGTAATTATAAAAGCCTTGCTTGAAAAGCCTTGCGTTTTGATAGGTATCTGTTTTTTCATTGTAACGCATGTAGGTGGTTTGGTCTATGGTCCAGTTATTAAAATTTCCGTAGATATGAATCTCTTTATCACCCAATGATCCATAGTGCTGCAGGTTAAAATGCATCAATACATAGTCTGCCTCTATGTTTTGATTTTGTGAGGCATATAGATTTCTAACCTGAAAACTACCGTTAATGTCTGGGTTGTAAGTATAGGGTCTTACACTTCTGTCTATGTTTGTGAATAAGAAATTTTCATACAATTCATTGAGTTCTACATACCTCACACCGTTTGTGGAGGATCTAAGGTCTTTGTTGTCAAAAAATAAAAATTCATTACCACCCCAAAAAGCTGCTTCTTGGTCATACTTATAAATAAGCTCAGAGCCAATAGTGTAGAGCGGTTTTAAATTAGTGATGGCGGTTTTTAAATTATTGTTTTGCAGCACTAGTGTTTTTACATTTTGTTTGGGGTTAATTAAAAGTAAGTTAGGAGAATTTATTTTAAACTGTACCACCTGTTGTTGGTCTATGTTTTTTATTATTCTCGATCTTTTAATCTCAACCTCCACACTTAAAACGCGTTCTAATACCATGAATTTTCTTGAAAAAACAATCTCGCCATCATCATTGAAAATTCGTAACAAGTAATTTCCACTTTTTTTAATAGCACGCGTTTCTCTATTGGGGATACTAAGTTTATAGTTTGAATAAAGCTGTAGGGTATTGAAGCTGTTTTCATAGGTTTCTATGCGTACATCATCAAAGCCATCTAGGTATTCTCCTTTTGATAAATCACTAGGGGTCCAGTCAAAGTTAAAATGCGCAATTGTGTAAAAGTAATCTGCTTCATTACCTATGATATCATCAAAAGAAAGTTGCAGCTTTTGACCTAGTTCAATGATGGGTAATCTGCTTTGTGCTGAAGTTCCTTTAAACTGTATAGTCCTAATGTATTCAGGCTCAATGGTTTCTTCCACCTGGGAGTGTCCCTCTGGAATTTGAAATAAAAAGAGAAAAAATAAAAGAGTAATTGCGCGCATGGTTTGTTGGTATGTGTGCTAAATATAAACAAATTTTATGCCTTAAAATTGCATTGCATTTCTCAAGAACACAAAACAGATAAAAATATCTTAATATATTGGAAAATTGCTCTTTTAATTCTTAAATTTGCATTCCCTAAAAAGACATACTAATTTGGTAGCTTTTTAAGAAAATAAAAGTCAATTTTAACACGACTATCCTATGTCCAAAGACATTAAGATTAAAAAGGGTCTTGCCATCCGCCTTAAGGGTGAAGCAGATAAATCACTTTCAAACGCACCGCGTTCACGAACCTTTGCTATTCGTCCTTCAGATTTTCACTTGTTTACGCCAAAGTTGGTAAAAAAAGAAGGTGAAAAAATACTAGCTGGAGAGACCTTGTTTTACAGCAAAAACAACCAGGCAATCACTTTTTCATCTCCAGTAAGTGGTACACTTACCAAGATAGAAAGAGGACCAAAACGTGTGATTACAGGTCTAACAATTGAAGCAGATCAAAAAGATACCTTCAAGGACTATGGAGTAAAATCTCCAGAAAGCCTTTCTTCCCAAGAAATTAAAGATCATTTACTTGCCAGTGGGTGTTGGCCTTTTGTAAAACAACGTCCTTATGATGTTATTGCAAATCCAGACACTGCTCCTAAGGCTATTTTTATATCTGGTTTAGCTACTGGAGCTTTAGATGCAGATCTTGATTTTGTGTTGCAGGGCAAACAAAAAGAAGTGCAAACTGCCATTACAGCACTCAGTAAATTAACAGATGGTGCTATTCACCTAACTGTTGCAAAAGATAGCGCCTCTATGTTGTCTGAAATGCAACATGTTGTCTTACACAAAACAAATGTATTGCATCCCGCAGGAAATGTAGGGACACAAATAAACAAGATAGACCCAATCAATAAAGGAGAAACTGTTTGGACTGTAGCGGCCCAAGATTTGGTCATTATTGGAGAATTATTTTTAACAGGAAAATACAACGCCGAGCGTATTGTAGCTCTGGCAGGTTCTTGCGTAAAGGCCCCAAAATATTATAAAACTAGAATTGGTAGTGAAGTTGCTACCATGGTTTATGATTCTGGGCTTAACCATGAAAATGTTCGTGTTATTAGCGGAGGGGTGTTAAGTGGAGATACAATCTCTCCAAAGCAGCATCTAGGTTTTTACCACAATGCAGTAACGGTTATTCCTCAGGGTGATGATTACGAGTTTTTTGGTTGGAACAAGCCTGTGTTTAATAAAATTTCGCCATCAAGAGCGTTAACCTTCTCTTGGATGCAGCCCAACAAAGAGTTTGAGCTAAACACCAATACCAATGGTGAGCATCGTGCTTTTGTTGTAACAGGAAATTACGAAGAGGTATTTCCACTAGATATTTATCCTTTACAAATTTTAAAGGCCTGTTTGGTGAAAGACTTGGACGCTATGGAAGCGCTTGGAATGTATGAGGTTGCTCCAGAAGATTTCGCCTTGACAGAATTTGTATGTGTTTCAAAGCAACCACACCAACAAATTATTAGAGAAGGATTAGACTTAATGTATAAAGAAATAGGATAAGTTATGGGTTTAAAACAGAATTTACATACCTTAAAAATGAAGTACAAGGGTACCAAGATGGCTCCTGCGTTTAACGCAATCCATACCTTTTTGTACTTGCCTAATGAGACTACACATAATGGTACTCACATTAAGGCAGCAGATGATTTAAAACGTACCATGAACATGGTTATCATGTCACTTGTGCCTTGTTTATTGTTTGGAATATTTAATGCAGGGTATCAATACAATGTTCAAACTGGAGATGTAACAAAAGCACTAAGCTTTTTAAGTACAGAGTTTTGGAACTTCTCAAACTTCACTATTGGAGCCTGGAAAGTCTTGCCACTTGTTGTAGTGTCATACGGGGTTGGGCTTATTGTGGAATTTATTTTTGCAGTTATCAAAGGCCATGAGGTAGAAGAAGGGTACTTGGTAACGGGTATGTTGGTGCCATTAATTGTTCCTGTAGATATTCCGCTGTGGATGTTATCTATTGCAGTGATTTTTGGTGTAGTGATAGGAAAAGAAGTATTTGGAGGTACTGGAATGAATATTTTAAATCCAGCCTTAACAATAAGAGCCTTTTTATTCTTTGCATACCCAACATGGATGTCTGGAGATAAAGTTTGGGTTACTGGCGCAGTAGATACTGTTGGGCAGCCGGATGCTATTTCTGGAGAAACCATTTTAGGATCACTGGCCCAAAACAATGGGTTTGGAGATTGGAGTATGATGGATCAATTTTTAGGATTTATTCCTGGATCTGTGGGTGAAACCTCAAAGCTTCTCATTATAGTAGGAGCACTTATTTTAATTCTTTCTAAAATAGGAAGTTGGAGAATTATACTAAGCACTCTTGTGGGAGCATTATCAATGGGGCTTATCTTTAATGGTGTTGTAAATGCCGGATGGGTAACAGAGAGTTCTAAATTCTTTGGCCTTATGAATGTTGTTTTCTGGCAACACCTGTTTATTGGTAGTATTTTATTTGGTGCAGTGTACATGGCAACAGATCCTGTTACGGCATCTCAAACAAATAAAGGAAAGTGGATATACGGGTTTTTAATAGGTTTTATATCTATTATGATACGTGTGTTTAACCCAGCCTACCCAGAGGGAGTATTCTTGGCAATTCTACTAATGAATGTATTTGCGCCAACCATAGATCACTATGTATTGGAAGGGAATATCAAAAAAAGAGCAAAACGTTTAAAACTTAAAACAGCTTAATTATGGCAGTTAATAAAGATAAAAACAGTTACACAATGATCTTTGCCGTTATTATGGTACTAGTTGTTGGTACACTATTGGCAGGATTTTCAAGCGGATTGAAGCCTATGATTAAGGCAAACGAAAAGTTTGAAAAACAGCAAAACATCCTGTATGCTATGGGTGTAAATGATAATCAGGGAACAGGTGATGTAGCTTTTATAACTACAGATAGAGTTGCCGATGCCTTTAAGACCTATATCAAAGAGCAGCTTATTATTGAAGGGCCTTCTGCCTCACAAAATGATAAGGCCTATTTAATTGATGTTAAAAAAGAAGGTGCAAAAGCCAAAAAAGCAGGATATCAAAGAAAGCTTCCATTGTTTATCGGCGAAAAAGACGGTGAGAAATTATACATCATGCCAGTAAGAGGAAAAGGGCTTTGGGATGCAATTTGGGGTTTTGTAGCTGTAGATAAAACCATGACGGTACAAGGTGTGTATTTTGACCATAAGGGAGAAACACCAGGTTTGGGCGCAGAGATCAAACAACGCTACTTTATGGATGATTTCATTGGAGAAAAACTGTTGGAAGGTAGCACCTATAAAGGTATTAAAGTTGCCAAAGGAAACAACGATCCAAAGAACTTGATCAAAGACGATTATGAGGTAGATGCTCTTGCAGGAGCAACCATTACAGGAGATGGTGTCTCTGCAATGTTGAAAAAAGACATTGCTATGTATGTGCCTTACTTTAAAACTTTAAACAACTAACAAGATGGGATTACTTTCAAAAAAAGACACGCGGTTAATCTTAGACCCATTGGCAGATGATAACCCAATTACCATACAAGTTTTAGGTATTTGTTCTGCGCTGGCTATTACAGCGCAATTAAAGCCATCTATAGTAATGGCAGTTTCTGTAATTTTTGTTCTTGGCCTTGGTAATGTTGTTATTTCACTTATGCGAAATATCATACCCTCAAAAATTAGAATTATTGTACAGTTAATTGTTGTTGCTACACTTGTAATTATAGTAGATCAGGTATTAAAAGCTTTTGCCTATGAGCTAAGTAAGGAGCTATCTGTGTTTATTGGTTTAATTATTACCAATTGTATCATTATGGGACGTTTCGAGGCCTTTGCTTTGGGTAATGGACCTTGGAAATCTTTTCTAGATGGTGTTGGTAACGCTTTAGGGTATGGAGTAATACTTATAATTGTAGGTTTCTTTAGAGAGTTATTAGGATCTGGAACTTTATTTGGTTTCAAGGTACTTGGAGACTCTGTAGAGAAAACCGGTTTGTATGCCATTGGTTACGAAAACAATGGTTTTATGGTACTCCCTCCAATGGCACTGATTGTTGTTGGTATTATTATCTGGGTACAACGTAGCAGAAACAGCGCATTAATAGAAGAAAACTAGTAATAGTAAAAAATAAAATTTTAGAACATATGTTAGAGCATATAGAATTATTTTTCAAATCAATCTTTGTAGACAACATGGTATTTGCATACTTTTTGGGTATGTGTTCTTACCTTGCAGTATCAAAGAAAGTAAGCACCGCAGTAGGTCTTGGGGCAGCTGTTATTTTTGTATTAACAGTAACGGTTCCTCTAAACTGGTTTTTAGATCAGTACATATTGCAGCCGGGAGCTTTGGCTTGGTTAGACGGAAATCGTGAAACTCCAGAACTTAGCGCCTATGCAGACTATGATTTAAGTTTCTTATCCTTTATTTTATTTATTGCCACCATTGCCACTATGGTGCAATTGGTAGAGATTATTGTTGAAAAATTCTCACCATCATTGTATAACTCATTGGGTATTTTCTTACCCTTAATTGCTGTAAACTGTGCCATTTTAGGAGGTTCATTGTTTATGCAATCAAGAGAAATTGAAACTGCAGCCTTAGCTTTAAATTATGGATTTAGCTCTGGTATTGGATGGTTTTTAGCCATTGTTGCTATTGCTGCCATTAGAGAAAAAATAAGATATAGTAATGTGCCCGCACCTCTTCGAGGACTTGGTATTACCTTTATCATTACAGGACTTATGGCCATTGGCTTTATGAGTTTTGGAGGAATGTTGACCGGAGGAGAAGATGCTCCGCCAGCCCCTCAAGCACAAACATCGCAAACAACCATACAACCAGCCATAGAAAAAGAAATAGAGACGACCCCATTGGTAGTTTCAGAATAAAAAATTAAGTATATGTTTTTAGCAGCAAGTATTACAGGAGTTATCGCGGCAACAGTCATCGCTTTTTTGGTGTTGACACTTTTATTGGTTACGTTATTACTTTTTACAAAACAAAAATTATCTCCTTCAGGACCCGTAACTATTACCATTAATGGTGAAAAGGAAATTGAGGTTGCCAGTGGTAGTACTTTATTAACCACTTTAGGAGACAATAAAATTTTCTTACCATCTGCCTGTGGTGGTGGTGGAACTTGTATACAATGTGAGTGTCACGTACTTGAGGGTGGTGGAGAAGCATTGCCTACAGAGACGCCTCATTTTAGCAGGAAAGAACTCAAAGACGGCGCACGTTTGTCTTGCCAGGTAAAGGTAAAACAGAACATGAATATCACCATTCCAGAAGAAGTTTTTGGGATAAAGAAATGGGATGCAGTGGTAGTGCGTAATTATAATGTAGCTTCTTTTATTAAAGAATTTGTAGTAGAGATACCTCAAGACATGAACTACAAAGCAGGTGGATATATTCAAATCGAAATTCCTCAGTGTGAAGTAAAATTCGCAGATATGGATATTACTGCTCATCCCCAGGAGCATGACACCCCAGATAAATTTCAAGCAGAATGGGATAAGTTTGGTTTATGGCCACTTGTAATGAAAAATAAAGAAGTAGTCGAGAGAGCCTACTCTATGGCATCCTATCCTGCAGAAGGACGTGAGATTATGCTGAACGTTCGTATTGCTTCCCCGCCTTGGGATAGAGCTAAAAACAAGTGGATGGATGTGAACCCAGGCATTGCATCTTCTTATATTTTTAATCTTAAAAAAGGAGATAAATGTGTTATCTCTGGACCTTACGGTGAGTTCTTTATCAATCCATCAGAGTCAGAAATGTTATACGTTGGTGGTGGAGCTGGGATGGCCCCAATGAGATCTCACTTATATCACTTATTCAGAACCTTAAAAACTGGAAGAAAAGTTACGTATTGGTACGGGGGTCGTTCTAAGAGAGAATTGTTTTACCTAGATCACTTTCAGCAACTTGAGAATGATTTCCCAAACTTTAAATTCTACCTAGCACTTTCTGAACCAATGGAAGAAGATAACTGGAAAGTAAAAGATGGTATAGATGGTGAAGGTGACGGTTTTGTTGGGTTTATACATCAAGTAGTGATAGATAACTATCTAGACCTTCATGAATCTCCAGAAGATATTGAATTGTATTTCTGTGGTCCACCACTGATGAACCAAGCGGTTCAAAAAATGGGAGAAGACTACGGGATTCCCGATGAGCATATCCGCTTTGATGATTTTGGAGGGTAATCTTTTCGATACTATAAAATAAAAAAACCGCTGTCAATAACCTTGATAGCGGTTTTTTTCATGGTATTATTTTCGAACAAAACCATAAAGCCTTTCTCTAAAAGGATTTTAAAAAATGCTACAGATACGTTATGTGCCCTTGTGTTTTCATATATTTGGTACTTGTACAAAACAAACCATTAAAAAACACACAGCAGGTGCGCCTTTTTATAATATCAATATTATTTGTTAGTCTAAGTGTTTTTGCTGCTCCAAAAAAACAAGGTTTTATAGATACCTATCCTCTCCAAACACGATCTGTAGGTTTAAGTACTCAAGACTCCCTTAGGCAAGCCTTTAATATTCCAATTAATGATTCGTTGCTGGGTCTTGATTTTAAAAAACGTAGAAAATACATTTCAGCTATAACTGAAAAACGCATAGCTGAAATGACTCCCTTTGTTTTACGCCGCTTTAAAGAGCTTTTAGAAAATATTACCCTATTTGCCAAACAAAATGATGATGATGATTTGGCCCTAGAGATTGCTTTTTTAAGAATAAGGTTAAATGTAGATGGCTTAGCCCCAAAAGTAAAAGAGCAGCGTCTTCTCTCTTTAGATAGCATCTCTAATGTTCTAAAACTTGATTGGCTATCTGTACGAGTTAAATACCATTTAGGTATAGACTATACAAGAACTCCTAATCGTATCTCAGAGGGGTTTATCTATCTATTTAAAGCACTCTATATATTAGAAAACATTCTTGATGATCCAACCTTAAGATACCAAATTGTCACCTTCATTGGTTTAACGGCCTATGAACATGAACAATATCCATTAAGTAAGCGTTATTTTAAAAAAGCCGCTGACAATATTAAAAACAAAAGTGTTGGGGCATATAACAATCTTGCCCTAGCTTACAGGGGCTTAAAGATGTTAGATTCCTCAAATTATTACTTTAGGTTTGCTAAAGAGTTAGCGATTGCTGCAAATGACAGTGGAGATATTACTATAATTAATGGTAATATAGGAGAGAATCTTTTTCTAGAAGGTGAGTTTGAAGCTGCATTACCTCTTTTACATGCAGATGCTGATTATTCTCTAGCTTTAAAAAGTTATGGTAACGCATCTAACGCCTTAGTATATATATCGGGGTGTTACTTAGCCCTTGGAGATCCGGTAAAATCAGAACGCTATTTATGGGAAGCCTATAGGGCTGCAAAAACAGATAAAGATTTGCGAAGAATGAAGCCTATTTATAGGCAGTTAGCCAATTGGTCTGCCTATAATGGCGATGCCGCCAGTGCGCTTTTTTACCGAGATTCTTTAGAGTTTGTAACCAGTCAATTACAATTAAACTTTAATAGGTTTTCTGGATTTGAAGCTGATAAACTAGTTCGGCTTAATGCAAGTGAGGTAGAGCTATTACAAAAACAACAACAACAAGAGGTGTCAAAAAAAGTTATATGGATTTTGGTGATTTCCGGTATCTTTATTATGATTATTACGTTATTGTTGTTTATTAACTTTAGGTCTAGAAAACTTTTAAAAGAAAAAACCCTAGCTTTAAGCAACTCACAACTTAAAGGAAAGCTTGAGGATGCTACATCACAACTAAACGTGTATTTAAAAGAAACTCAGCAAAAATCACTTACAGAAAAAGTAATACTAACTGATGCAGATTGGAGAGAGTTTCTTCAATTTTTTAATAAAGTGTATCCTAGTTTTTTCTCGAGCATAAAGCAGAAATACCCGAATCTGTCTAAGGCAGAGCTCCGGTTTTGTTGCCTAAGCTATCTTTCTTTGTCTGACAAAGAGATGTCTGCAATGTTGGGAGTAGGTCGTGCTAGTATTAGAGTCACTAGAGGGCGTACAAGAGCTAAGCTTCAGCTAACAGCAACAGATTCTTTGGAAGAACTACTTTCAGTAGTTTAGCAATTACTAACTTCTACGCTTTGTGTATGTCTTTATTTCTCCCCATTTTTCTAATAAAATCTTCTTTAACCCATTTACAGCATAGCTTGCACTTATAATTTTTTATTTCAGATACCCTTTGTTTTCTAAAGTGAGGTTTGTTTTATTCACTAATAAATCACAATTAAAGGCTCTATATTGCATATTGTTACTTTTTGTTACAGTTTATTACTTAATGTAACCTGTAAAGTTCATTTATTTGTCGTTAATTTGATTCTATCAATTTATTATATGGCATATTTTATAATTATTATTTTTTAAAATAAATGTCATCTTTTTGTGAATAATGTAAAATTTAAGTTAAACAATAATCAATAATTAAAATAATTTATCCAAAATAAAACTTTTTAATTCAATAGTTAATCTTTGTTCGTTGAGTAAATCAAACACACATCATGAAAAATTTTAAACATATCAGCTTAGGTTTTCTCTTATTATTTTTTGTTTTCAATTGCGCCTTCTCACAGAACAACGCAAGCGCTAGAATACCAGTTTTAGTAAATCATGATTTGATAGAAATTTCGCACATTGGCGCTGTAGTGTTAACAATCCCTTTTTTGGTTTCACCAAAACCTTTATCAGATAAATTTAATGCTAGTGTTTTGACTGTTTCTAGGGATGAAAATAGATCTGATGAAAAATCACTTAACAAAAAAGATGTTATTATTATTTTATTAATAACACTTGTTGCAATATGCTGCATGTTTAGACTTTTTAGAAAAGATTAAATTCGCTTCAAACCCCTACTTATTAAAATACAATGCTCTCACAATTATAAAAAAAATAAGAAATGGAAATAGATAACAATAGATTAAGACAAGGTAGAACTCAATCTCATGTAAAGCGTAATGAGAGATGTGCGGCTTTGGCACTTATTGTGGGTGGTTGTTTAACTATTATTTTAATCATACTCAGTCAATGGTCTTAGTGTTTAAATTATCTATTTAAATAACTATGATGATTTACTTTTCTTACTCAAGTTAAATTTTGCCTCCTCTAATTTATAATTCAAAGTTTAATATTAAGATATTTTTTTCTGAGGCCTTCCTAGATAAATCACATTACTGTATTTTTGTATTGTATTTATTTATAAACATCTTCCATGTCTCAAGAGCTTACCAAACAAGAATTGCACAATCTTGCCATGAATATTGTAGGAGAGGATATGAAATCTCAGGGATTTGAGTTTTTGGGCGTCAATAGTAAAATTGGTAAAGATCCCCAGTTTGTAGGTTTAAAAAACAAAGATTTACATTTTGTTATTGTTCGCGTTAGTCATTATCCCAATGATGCCAACACCTACGATCCTGTATTTATGCAAACCATAAAAGAACACGCCAATGGTTTTGAGGCTAAAACTTATTACGCTGGTGTTGGTCTTGGGCATGGTACTGATTACGCAAAACCAGTTTTAAAAGATCAAGAGTATACTATGGTTTATAAAGGATTACAGGAAATCAAATGAAAAAATTATTTGCCCTTTTATTTTTTGTAGTTTTTACTTGTTGTACTGACACCCATTTTTTAGAAAAAAAAGTATTGCAAGGAAATGCCTTTGGTACTACCTACACCATACAGTATTTTACCAATTCAAATTTTGATGCTCAAAGGCAAATAGACTCAGTATTATACAGGGTTAATAAGTCTATGAGCACCTATATTTACCAGAGTGATATTTCAAAAATAAATAGAGGAGATAGCACCATTGTTGTAGACGCTTTGTTTAAAGATGTATGGCAAATATCTCAAAGGGTACATACAAACTCTTTGGGCTATTTTGACCCCACGATTGGTAGCCTTCGTAATTTGTATGGATTTGGAGACACCCCTTACCTGGAGACCATAAATGCTCGGGTTTTGGATAGTGTTAGGGCTTTGGTCGGTTTTAATAAAGTAGCTATTAAAAAAGATGGTACCGTGCATAAAGACAATCCAGATATATATCTAGACTTTAATGCGGTTGCAAAAGGCTATGGTATTGATTGTTTGGGCAATATGTTAAGTAGTTATGGTATTACAGATTATATCATTGAGCTAGGAGGTGAGGTTTTAGCTAAAGGAAAAAATATTTCTAAAAATAGATCTTGGACAAGTGGTGTAGAGGCTATTATCTCTGATATAGATAATAGAAAAGCGGAGGTATATTTTACCCTTAAAGACCGTGGATTAGCAGGCTCTGGAAATTACAGAAAATACCGAATTGATGATAACACGGGTAAAAAGTATGTACACACCATAAACCCTTTAACAGGTCTTGCACAACAAAATAATGTTACAAGTGCAACTATAATAGCACCTACCTGCGCCTTAGCAGATGCCTATGCAACTGCGTGTATGGCCATGGGTTTTCAAAAAGCCAAAGCAATGCTTGATAGATTAGAAAATATTGATGGGTATTTGACTTACCTCGATGCTAATCAGACTCCTCAAAGCTACACCACCAAAGGATTTGAAAATCTAATTTTAAAGTAGTTTTTATTTTCTACAAACGGGTAGTAATTCTCCCCTGCAGAGTCTGTAACGCTCAATATCTGCGCTGCTCATATTAGCTGTATAATCTAGGGCCTCAACATCAAAACCTATACTAGATAGCTTTTTAAAATAATCCATACCATACACCCTAAGGTGGTCATACTGTCCAAAAATACGAGTCCGTTGTTTTTGATCTGTAATGGTGTTGTCTTCAAAGGTTTTAATGAGGTTTGCATCATAAGGAACTTGCAAAATAGCGGTCCCTTTTGGAGCCAGTACACGATATAATTCTTGCATGGCTTTAATGTCATCGGGGATATGCTCTAAGACATGATTGCAAATAATAAAATCAAAACTGTTATCCTTAAAAGGCAAGTCGCAAATATCTGCTTTTATATCTGCAATAGGAGAATTGAGATCTGTGGTAGTGTAGTTTAGGTTTTTTTGTTTTTTAAACTTTTGCACAAATGCCTGCTCTGGTGCAAAGTGTAATACTCTTAATGGCGCAGTGAAGAAAGAGGTTTCATTTTTTAAATACAACCAAAAAAGACGATGTCTTTCCAGAGATAGAGTGCCAGGTGCTAGTACATTTTCTCTAACCTTAGCGTATCCATAAGGAAGAAACCTTCTGTATGATTTTCTGTCTATGGGGTCTGTATATCTATTACCCCTCAATAAAAATGCGATTAAGGGCCTCACTGCATAACTTAGTTTAATAAGTAAGGTTCTTGGAAATAGATTTAAAAAAAATTTAAAAAGTGAGTTCAAAAGAGTAAATCTAGTGCTTATTTATTGCTCGTGTCAGGAGGGTATTGTGCCAGTATTTTAGATACAATAAGATTAATTTTTTCTTCACGTTTTTCTATATCATTGCCCTTATATATACCGCTATGACTTACACCTTGCCAAAGCAATTCGTTGGTTTTTGCATCAATAAGATCTATAAAGAGGCTACCTTCTATATTTGAGGTAATCATTCTATTGTTGTTGAAGTTTCCTCCCCAATATGGATTCCAACCCCAGGCTCCACCAAAGTTATTTTGATAAATATCAACACGCTGGCTTTCTTTGGTAAAAATACTCACCAAAATATCTGGATTACTATTTTTATTCATGCCTTTTGCCATTAAATTACTTTGTATGGCGCGCAATATTCTTTTTTTGTCAAGATCGCTTAATTTGGCCTTATCTATACCTGGTTTATAAAAGGCAAATGAGCTGTAGTTGTCAAAGTTGGTTGCTTTATCATAATCACTCACAACACGAATGGTGTTACAAGAAGTTAAAACAAGCAAAAAAATAACAGAAGATATTTTTAATAAGTTCATAGTGTTTTTAATTTAATAGTGAATCATCTACAAAATTTGGAAGTGTTACTTTGAGATTTGGGTTGCGTTTCATTTCTCTTTTAATAGCAAATACAGCTTCCTCATTTCTTGCCCAACTACGTCTTGCTATACCATTGTTAACATCCCAAAAGAGCATATTTTCTAGTCGTCTTTGTGCATCATCACTACCATCAAGAACCATACCGAAACCACCATTGATGACCTCACCCCAGCCAACACCGCCACCGTTATGAATACTCACCCAAGTAGCACCCCTAAAGCTATCTCCAATAACATTTTGTATTGCCATGTCTGCCGTGAAGCGGCTTCCGTCGTAAATATTGCTAGTTTCACGGTAGGGAGAATCTGTGCCGCTTACATCGTGATGATCACGGCCAAGGATAATTGTATCAAGATGACCCTCTTTAATGGCCTTATTAAAAGCGCGGGCAATTTTAATTCTTCCCTCTGAGTCTGCATATAATATTCTTGCCTGAGAGCCCACTACTAACTTATTTTCTTGCGCCCCTTTAATCCATTGTATATTATCTGCCATTTGCTGTTGCACCCGGGTAGGAGCATTTTTCATGATTTCTTCTAGTACTTGACAAGCAATAGCGTCTGTTTTGGCCAAGTCTTCTGGATTTCCAGAACCGCAAACCCACCTAAAAGGACCAAATCCGTAATCAAAACACATAGGACCCATAATATCTTGAACATAACTTGGGTATTTAAAATCTATGTTGTTTTCTGCCATGATATTTGCCCCTGCTCTAGAGGCCTCTAGTAAAAAGGCATTTCCGTAATCAAAAAAGTAAGTTCCCTTTGCAGTATGTTTGTTTACTGCTGCTACATGGCGTTTAAGCGTTTCTTGTATTTTTTCTTTAAATAATGCAGGGTTTTCTGCCATCATCAAGTTAGATTCTTCATAGGTTAAGCCCATTGGGTAATATCCTCCAGCCCAAGGATTATGTAGTGAAGTTTGATCACTCCCTAAATCTATATGAATATTTTCTTTGTCAAAATGTTCCCAAACATCTACAATGTTTCCATCCCAAGCAATAGACACTGCTTGTTTTGCTGCCAAGGCCTGCTTGACTCTTTTGGCAAGTTGGTCTAGATCACTAATCACCTCATCTACCCATCCTTGCTCGTGTCTGGTTTTGGTTGCTTTTTTATTTATTTCTCCGCAAACAGTAACACATCCAGCTATATTTCCAGCTTTGGGTTGCGCACCACTCATACCTCCCAAGCCAGAGGTAACAAATAATCCACCTTTGGGAGATTTATTAATTTTTCTAAAACCGTTTAGCACTGTAATTGTTGTGCCGTGAACAATACCTTGGGGTCCAATATACATATAACTTCCTGCTGTCATTTGGCCATATTGGGTAACACCAAGTGCATTAAATTTTTCCCAGTCATCTGCCTTAGAGTAATTGGGTATCATCATTCCGTTGGTAACAACCACTCTAGGTGCATCCTTATGAGAGGGAAATAAACCCAGTGGATGGCCAGAGTAGATCGCCAGAGTTTGTTGGTCTGTCATTTGGGCCAGATACTGCATCACCAGGCGATATTGAGCCCAGTTTGAGAATACTCCTCCATTACCACCATAGGTAATCAACTCATCAGGGTGTTGTGCCACTGCATGGTCTAAGTTGTTTTGTATCATCAGCATGATTGCCTTTGCCTGGGTAGACTCACCAGGGTACTCTTGTATTGGTCTTGCGTAAATTTTGTAATCTGGTTTAAAGCGGTGCATGTAAATACGACCGTATGTTTCAAGTTCATGCTTGAATTCTGGCAGGAGCGTAGCATGATGTTGAGGTTCAAAATAGCGTAGTGCATTTCGGTATGCAAGGGTTTGTTCCTCTGAGGAGAGTATTTTTTTTCTCTTTGGAGCATGATTTACTTGGGGGTCATAGGTTTTTATGGCAGGCAGTTCAGTAGGTATTCCAGCTAGTATTTCTTCTTTAAAAGTCATGGTACTGTTTTTGATAATTTACATTTGTAGACAGAAAATTAAAGCTGTCTATTGTTGTGTGTTTGTTTTTTTGTTGAAACCATAAGGGCAATGACGACAACCACTTTCACAACAATAGGTCCTTTTAAGATGGTATTGTTCTGTAAAGCATTTGTAGCCTTCTGGTGTGAGGTAGAAATCTCCTTCTTCCAGTTCTATTTTTTTCTTCGGAAATAACACTCAACAAAAATACGCAAAGTTGTTAGTATAAGTAGCTTGATTTTATGTTGCAATAAAATTTGTCACATAGAATGTTAAAAATAAAATTGAACCTCTCATGTTTTGTAAATTTGTCTTATATTTTTTCTTAAAAAAAGGTAATCTATTTTAAAATGAATCAAAATATAGATGTTTCTTCTCTTGGAGGTGATGTTAGCTTATCTATAAAAAGAGAAGACCTTTTACATCCTATTATTTCTGGGAATAAGTATAGAAAATTAAAGTACAACGTTGCCCACGTATTGCAGAGGGCACAAAAATGCATGCTCACCTTTGGAGGGGCATACTCAAATCATATTGCAGCTGTGGCAGCTGCGGGAAAATTAAACAATCTAAAAACCATTGGTATTATAAGAGGAGAGGAACTTGCAGGGATGTATACCCAAAATCCAACATTACGCTATGCAAAGCAGCAAGGGATGCAACTTGTATTTGTCTCCAGAGCGCAATATGCCTTGAAAGACACTCCAGCATTTTTGAAAACGCTGCATGATAGCTTTGGTGATTTTTACACAATCCCAGAGGGTGGCACCAATGATCTAGCAGTAAAAGGGTGTGCAGAAATTTTAACACCAAAGGACGCACACTATGATTATATCTGTCTTTGCACAGGAACAGGAGGCACAATGGCAGGCGTTGTGTCCTCGTTAAAAGAGCATCAAAAAGCTATTGGTTTTTCTGCCCTAAAAGGTACATTCCAAGACCAGGTAGTTTCAAAATACACCTCAAATAAAAATTATAGCATTACAGATGCATATTGTTTTGGTGGCTACGCCAAGGTGAATACATCTTTAATAGAATTTATAAATACCTTTAAACAAACCTATAGTATTGGTTTAGATCCTGTGTATACTGGTAAATTATTGTATGGTGTTTTTGATCTTATTAAAAAAGATTATTTCAATAAAAATAGCCGTATTTTAGCACTCCATACTGGCGGAATGCAGGGCATATCTGGCATGAACTTAAAACTGAAAAAGAAAAATTTACCTTTAATTAGTGTGTAATATGTTTCACAAAACCTCAATAGCGTGTGTTATTTGCCTTGTTTTGCTATCAAGTTGTAGGGCTAAAAAAAATAGCATCTCTACAACTCCTACTAATAAGATTTCTCAAAGTAACTCTAATGCTAAACAAGAAACTTCAAAAAAACAGGCAACTGCTCCTCTACCAGCAAAAAGTTATACCAATGTTGTTGAAGATTATATTGATCAATTTAGTGAAATTGCAATGCAAGAGATGAAACAATATGGTATCCCAGCTAGTATTACCTTAGCGCAGGGTATTTTGGAGAGTGGTGCTGGCAGGGGCACTTTAAGTGTTAGGGCTAATAATCATTTTGGTATCAAGTGCCACAGTGCTTGGAAGGGAGATTATGTGCACCATGATGATGATGAGGATCAAGAATGTTTTAGAAAGTATGTAGATGCAAAATATTCTTACAGAGATCACTCTTTATTTTTAACAACTAGAGGCAGGTACAGTTTTTTGTTTGACTTATCAAAAAAAGATTATAAGGGATGGGCCAAGGGTTTAAAAAAAGCAGGATATGCAACAGATCCAAAGTATCCCAATAAACTAATTAGCATTATAGAAAGATACCAGCTTCAAGATTTTGACAAAAAAGCCTTAGGCTCAAAAAAAAGTAAAAGAAAATCAAAAAACAAATCAAATCCTGAAGCATTTAGAACCTACACTGTTACAAAAGGAGATACGCTATATAGTATTTCCAAAAGGTTTGATATTTCAGTAGAAGACTTAAAAAAGTATAATAATTTAAAAGATACTACTTTGTCTATAGGACAAGAGTTGTATGTGAAAGGCTCAAAACAATAGTAAATGAAATACCAAAGAAGTAGTGCACTTTTTGCAGAAGCGCAAAAAGTAATTCCTGGGGGTGTTAACTCTCCAGTGCGCGCGTTTAAAGCCGTGGGTGGTGACCCTATTTTTGTTGAAAAAGCCAAGGGCGCTTATTTATATGATGCAGACGGCAACCGCCTTATAGACTATATAAATTCATGGGGGCCTATGATTTTGGGACATGCTTATGAGCCTGTAGTGAATGCTATTGTAGATAAAGCCCAGCTAGGAACTAGCTTTGGAATGCCCACCAAAATAGAAACCCAAATTGCTGAGTTGGCAATATCTATGGTGCCAAACATAGAAATGATACGATTTGTTAACAGCGGTACTGAGGCTTGTATGAGTGCTGTACGTTTGGCAAGAGGATATACAAATAAAGATAAAATAATAAAGTTTGCAGGGTGCTACCATGGCCATAGTGATTCTTTTTTGATACAAGCAGGAAGTGGAGCCGTTACCTTTGGCAGCCCAAACAGTCCAGGAGTTACTCAGGGAACTGCAAAAGACACCTTACTTGCCAGATATAACGACTTGACCCATGTAGAAGAAATTATAGCTCAAAACCCTCAACAAATTGCTTGTATTATCATAGAGCCTGTCGCAGGTAACATGGGATGTATCTCTCCAGCTCAAGGATTTTTGGAGGGCCTAAGAGCGCTTTGTGATGCCCATAAAATACTACTAATCTTTGATGAGGTTATGACCGGCTTTAGACTTGCTCCTGGAGGTGTACAAGAACTTAAAAATGTAAAGGCAGATATAGTAACTTTTGGGAAAGTTATTGGAGGAGGTTTACCTGTTGGCGCCTTTGCTGCCAATAAAGATATCATGAGCTATTTAGCTCCTTTGGGGCCTGTTTATCAGGCAGGAACCTTGAGCGGAAACCCTCTTGCCATGGCAGCGGGTTTTACCATGCTTAGTGAGCTTAACCAGCGAAGAGAAATCTTTACTTCTTTAGAGAAGAAAACAAAGTATTTACACCAGGGGCTCTCACAGGTATTGACCTCAAGAGGTGTTGCTCATACCATCAATAGAGAGCAGTCTATGATTTCTGTTCATTTTAGCCAAACTCCTGTTACAGATTTTGAGACAGCAGCAGCTGCAGCATCAAACGGAATGTTTAACACCTTTTTTCACGGTATGTTAGATCAAGGGATTTATATAGCACCTAGTGCTTATGAAACTTGGTTTTTAACAGATGCCCTCACCTATAAAGACTTGGATCAAACAATACATGCTGCAGCGCATGCAGCGACATTATTGGTATAAAAAAAGTCCTACTTTTAAGTAGGACTTTTTGATTGTATGGAAACGATATTTATTTTTTCTGCATTGCTTTCCAAGCAGTAAACTGCTCTGGGGTTAGCGTTTTTTTCATGGCTCTTTCCAGTGAAGCTGCAAATTTTGCTTTATATGCAATTACCTCTGGGCTATTTGCATCCTGTCCAGTAACATTTTTTCTTGTATCTACCTCGTTTGCAGTAAGGGCTCTAAAAATATAACGTTGCTGAGTCCCGTCAAGACCTAGTGCTTTGCTTAATTCAGCAGTTTTTTGTTTGGCAATTGTCTCTGGCCTGTCTTGGTTAACAGTTAATGATTGTGCTGTTGTGTTTTGTATACCTAAAACAAATATGGCAGCTATTGCTATAGTTTTTAATAAATTTTTCATTTTGTTGCGTTTAATTTATAGACCACTAAAGTATATAATTTCAATTCAATAAACCAATTATTAAGCCAAAAAACATATAAATCCTACCAAGAGACAATTTTAGGTGATACGGGCAAATTTATCTGTGTGCAAAGTAATACAGTAAGAGGCTTGTTAGTGCTCTTTTTTAAACCCATAGGTGTTTTGACCAATAAAATCTTTAGGGAAAGTAGCGTCCCCCTTGAAACCAAGTGCAACCTCACCACTATCTTCAGGGATATAGTTGGTTTTAAACAGGTAATCCCAGAGGCTCAAACTAATGGCGTAGTTTACTCCCTGCCTGCCTTTAGGAACTTCGCTGGCGTGATGATACAAATGCATTACTGGGTTGTTAAAAACATATTTTAAAGGTCCCCAAGTAATTTTAATATTAGCATGATTGAAATGCCCAATTGCAATGGTGATGAAATGAACAATAAATGCCTGTTGAGGCTCAAAACCTCCCAAGATCATTACACCAAAAGTTTTGAGGGGCTTGTAGAGTATGTTCTCCATCCAGTGGTATCTCAAATGAGAAGCAAAACCCATTTGCTTTACACTATGGTGGACTTTATGAAATCTCCATAGCAAAGGATATTTGTGTAAGGTTATGTGTGTGAGCCATTGTACAAAATCTAGCACAACAAAAAACACCAGCAATTGTATTATGGGTGCCCAATTTGATATATCAATAAGTGCAATGCTTTTTTCATCTATATTAATTTGAGTGAATGACAGTTTTAACACCTGATACACTCCTTCTATAACAATAGAGAATACAAAGAAATTAAAAAACATATAAAATCCATCCAGCCAAAAATCTTGCCTAAATACTGCTTGGTTTTTACGCCATGGAAAGGCAATTTCTAACCCCCAAACGACCAGAGAAATTAAAATAAGCCCCCAAAAATAATTTGTATAGATAGGTACTTCAAAGACAATAGAATTCCAGGTCCAATCTAAGGTTCCCAAAAAAGCATCTGTAAAAGCGTCTATATATTTTTTCATTTTAGTACCTGTGTGTAAAATAATTTAAGCAATTGTAACCAACAAACCTTCAGATGTTTTCTCAACTTTGACAAGGTTATGTTTTGTAAGTCCTTTTATGGTTTTGTCCCACTTTTTATTACTAAGCCCAGATTGTTGTTTTAGGGTGTTTAAATCTGCGGGGGACGCCACTTTTAGCAAATTGAAAACAGCTTTTTCATCCTCACTCATGGCAACTTGCTTTTGCTCTGGCTTCATTTGAGGGAAAAACAACACTTCTTGTATGGAGGCATTATTGGTTAAAAACATAATCAAGCGATCCATTCCAATTCCCATACCAGATGTTGGGGGCATTCCGTACTCCAAGGCTCTTAAAAAATCTTGGTCAATAAACTCTGTTGCCTCATCATCACCACGTCCAGCAAGTTTTACTTGATCCTCAAAGCGTTCTCTTTGATCCACAGGATCGTTTAGCTCAGAATAGGCATTGGCCAATTCTTTACCACATATAATTAATTCAAAACGTTCAGTAAGCTCCGGGTTAGATCTGTGCTCCTTGGTCAAGGGGCTCATCTCCTTTGGATAGTCTGTAATAAAGGTAGGTTGTATGTAATTTGCCTCACATTTCTCACCAAAAATCTCGTCTATTAATTTTCCTTTACCCATGGCAGGGTCTACTTCAATACCCATACCTTTGGCCGCCTCTCTAATTTCATTTTCTGTTTTGCCTGAGATATCAAAACCTGTAAAATTTTTAATGGCATCTGTCATCGTTACTCGGGCATAGGGAGCTTTAAAATTAATTTCATGATCACCAAACACTGTCTTTGAACTTCCATTTACTTGGGTAGCACAATACTCTAGGAGCTCCTCTGTAAAATCCATCATCCAATTATAATCTTTGTAGGCCACATAAATCTCCATCATGGTAAACTCTGGGTTGTGTGTTCTGTCCATACCCTCGTTTCTAAAGGTCTTTGCAAACTCATACACCCCGTCAAAACCACCTACAATTAATTTTTTTAGATACAACTCACAGGCAATTCTCATATACATAGGAATGTCTAAAGAGTTATGATGTGTTTGAAATGGTCTTGCAGCGGCACCTCCCGGTATAGATTGCAGAATGGGCGTTTCTACCTCAAAATAACCACTATTATTAAAAAAGGTGCGCATGGCTGTAAAGAGTTTGGTTCTTTTCACAAAAACCTCTTTAACTTTTGGGTTTACAACCAAATCTGCATAGCGTTGTCTGTAACGCATTTCTGGATCAATAAACTCATCATAGGTATTTCCTTGGCTGTCTGTTTTTGGCAAGGGTAAGGGCTTTAAGGCTTTACTTAACAGCTTAAAATCTTTAACCAATACGGTAATCTCTCCTACCTTAGTTGTAAATAACTCTCCCTCAACTCCTATAAAATCTCCAAGATCAAGTAATTTTTTAAACAGCTCGTTGTATTTCATTTTATCTTCACCAGTGCAAATTTCGTCCCTGTTGAAGTACACTTGTATTCTTCCCTCACTATCTTGAAGTTCGGTAAAGGAGGCTTTTCCTTGTATTTTTTTACGCATCAATCTTCCAGCAATAATCACTTTTTTACCTTCCGTGTACTGCTCTTTAATTACTTTACTAGTATGATCCACAGGATATAGTTCTGCTGGATATGGATTAATACCTAAGGCTCTCAATTGACTTAGTTTTTCTCTACGAATGATTTCTAGTTCAGAAAGTTGCATATGCTTTATTTATACTACAAAATTAGCCTATTTCCCTATTTTAATCTTAAAATTTTTACAAAATTTTGTTTCCCTACTCAACAGATACTAAAAGAGAATGAATGTTGGTTGTAATTTTGTCAAACATGTAGCTAATTCATCCAAATGAGTTTCCTTACTCTTGTAACAAAACAAAAAGCAGCAGACCTATATTATAAATAATTGTAATTTTGTAACATAATATAACCTATGAGTTTTTGGAGAGTAGTGCTTTCGATTTTATTTCCACCCCTTGCCGTAATTGACAAAGGATGTGGCTCTGTATTAATTGTTTTAATTTTAACCTGTTTGGGTTGGATTCCTGGTGTTATTGCTGCCCTTATAATTTTAAATAACCCAGATAATTAATTTAATGCCAGTAATAAAAACATCTTAGGTATTAATTAAGGTGTTACCAAAACATATAGCACACCATAAAAGGTGTCTTAGAAACCAACTATATTGAACAAACAACTACAATTACAAGACCTTGGTCTAAAAGATTACAAAGAAACTTGGGCGTACCAAGAAACTCTTTTTGCTGCTATAATTGATATAAAAATCAAAAACAGAAGAGAAGCTGCCGGACTTCAAACTCCAAACCATTTTTTGTTTGTAGAGCACCCCCATGTATATACCCTAGGGAAGAGTGGTGATCTAGAGAATCTTTTGATACCTAAAGATACATTGAAAGCTATTGGTGCTACTTTTTATAAAATAAACAGAGGAGGGGATATTACCTACCATGGTCCGGGACAAGTTGTGGGATATCCCATCATGGATTTAGAAAATTTCTTTACAGATATCCACAAATATCTACGCCTACTGGAAGAAATGGTGATATTAACTCTCGCTCAATATGGCATAAAAGCAGAACGATCAGAGGGCGAAACAGGTGTTTGGCTTGATCCAGGCACTCCTTTTGCCAGAAAAATTTGCGCCATGGGTGTTCGTGCCAGTCGCTGGGTGACCATGCACGGTTTTGCATTAAATGTAAATGCAGATCTAGGCTATTTTGACCACATGATACCCTGCGGCATTAAAGATAAAGCCGTAACGTCTCTAAATGTAGAATTAGGGGTGCAGCAGGTGTCTATGGAAGATGTTAAGGCGTCACTACTAAAACATTTTTTAGTACTATTTAATGCCCACTTGTAGCTTATTTAATTTGGTATACGATACACTTGGTGTCATCCTCTTTTGTTAGAACAAACACATTTTTATTTGAAGCAATAACCTCTGCCCTAGTAGCTCCGTATACGGGAAACCCCTTTAGCAGCGCTCCATCAAAATTGTACAAGTAGGTCTTTTTTTCTTGGGTTTCTGTGGTGGTTACATACCCTTTTTTATTGGCGTAATATACCCTTGGGCTTGTATAGATACCAAAGGGAAGCTCTATGTGTTTTGAGTTTACCCGTAGATGGTTGTCTGACAGTGAAATGATATTGTCTCTCACTATACTTAGAGCGAATTCATTGGGAGTGTTTATTTTTTTACTTGTTATTTTTCCTTTTTGAGTTATGGTTTTTTGCTCATTATCTTTAGTAACCAAAACAAAACTTGTTCTTGTCTTTAAAATAGGCGCCCCTGTAAGAGTTAGTTTTTCTGAAACCCTAACACGTTCTTTCCCTGTTCTAGAAAGTATAGAGAGGGTTCCGTTTTCTTGCTGAAATAGCAAATAATCTTTGTTTTGTAGCCGTATGTGCTGCGGTGTGCCAATGATGCTGCTTTTTGCTTTTTTAAAGGTAAACCCCTTGACTGTTTTACCCTTTTTATCGAGCATCACTACCTCATTGTCTTGAATGATAACAAACCTATATTTTTTAGTATTATCATAATCAAAAACAGCCAGAGGTTGCGTGATTTGATCCCTAAAGGTAATTGGAAAAGGAGCTACTTGCTTGCCGTTTCTATCCAAGACATGTAACTTGTTTTTGGTGGCAAACGCAAGTTGTTTCTTACCATTAGCAAGCAGGTCTATCTCAACAATACTTCCCAGTATTGGGTTTTCTAAAGCTTTGCTCCAAAGTTTGTTGCCACTTAAGGCAAATAAATGAAGTTTGTTATCTGTGTCTTGGACTACAATTTCTTTCTCATTTGTTTTATGATTTGTAAAAAATTGAGGATCCCCCAGCATGGTTTTTCCAACATCAATACTTACTAATTGAGTAACACCTTTTGCTTTTTTAATTTCTTTACCAGCTTTATGGTTTATAAAATTAATATGGGCGAAAGAGGTATCATACTTGTATTGAAAAATAGCGATTGGAAAATCATTGGCTATTTGCTTGGTGGCTTTATCTCCCATTGCTTGTTTAGAAAACCCCGCTGTATGCTGCTGTTCAAAAACAAATAACGAGCAAGTGGTTGGTAACTGCTCACTAACATTTTTAAAATATGAAGTTTCAGCGAGTGTGTTTCCAGTTTCTATGGCGTTTATGTATTGTTGTGCAACCTCCATAGTACTGGCCCCTACAATATAATTTTTTATACTAAAAAGCACATTCATTTGATGTCCTTCTAGTAAAGGGCTAAATGTGTTGGTAACCAAACTTGGGGCGTTACAGGTATAAAGTACTACATCTCTATAGGGTTGTGCTCGAGAGATGTACTTTGCCAAACTCTCTAAAGTTAATTGGCTGTCTAGACTCTCCATGAGGGTAATCTCACCATTATTTAAAACGATTTGCCCAATACTCTTTAATGTTTCAAAGACCTCTGTAGGGGCTATTTGTGTGCTGTCTTTTTTGTAAATAGTGATGTTTTGCTGTAAAAGCCCAGCATTGGAGTACCCTATAGCCCTTCCCCTTAGGGCTGTATTTGGTATCATGCTAGCCATAGAAAACTCATGTGCTTTCTGCCCTTTAAACACAGAGAGTACATGTAAACTATCTTGTATCATGGCAATTCCAGATCCTTGTACTCCTTTAGAAACTAAGGTTAAATCAAGCCCGTTCCAGGAGCTTAAAATAGCTTCAGGCTCCAAAAAAGTGTTGTCTTTTGTATAAACACTGATGCCTTTAAAAGTGTTTGAGCCCATTAGTTTGACAAGGGCCAAATCCTGGTTTTTTTCTTGCTTTAGTGCCTTTTCCAGGTATTTTTTAGTCCCGGATAAAAGTATGTAGTCTCCAACTTGTGCTTGATAAATAGTCTCTCCAGAGTATTTTTTAATGACAATGCCTTTTTTTGGAGGGCTTGTTTTGTGCAGGCTGTCTTGGGGAGTTGTTTTGTGAGATTTGGCAATTACCAGAACATTGTTTGCGGTGTCTTGGGCCTTGGGTAGGGCTATTAATATTTCTGAGCTGTAGGGAAGTTTGCCAATAAAAGGATGTTTTTTTAGCACTTGCTGCAACTTTGTAGTGCTTATTTTGGCAAGAAGTACATTGTCTTGGAGGTCTTTCTCTACCTGTGAGACATCATCTATGGTATAGATGAGTGCCCAACTAGGGTCTATAAAATCTAGCATAGATCTATGAGATGATTCGTAGGAGTCACAGCTGCTAATTAGTAGAGAAATTGTAAAGAGTAAGGCGATTCTTTTTAAAGATGTCATAAATACAAAAGTATAAAGTATTGTCAAAAATATGGACATTGTTGTTTTTGTTTATTGAGGGGTTTTCAACACCTTTAAAAATCTAGACGTAATTGATCTGGTAGTAATTTAAAACTCTTACGATGGAAGGGAGAAGGTCCATATTTGAAAATTGCAGCTCTATGTTCTTTGGTTGGATATCCTTTGTTTTTCTTCCAGTTATACATAGGGTATTGCTCATGGAGTTTCTCCATATATGTATCTCTTGCTGTTTTGGCCAAAATAGAGGCAGCAGCAATATGTAAATATTTTGCATCTCCTTTTACGACACATTCATACCTTACTTTATGATAGGGCTTAAAACGGTTGCCGTCTATGGCAATAAATTCTGGGCGAATAGTTAACTTGTCTATAGATTGGTGCATGCCCAAAATAGATGCATTTAAGATATTTATTTGATCAATTTCTTCCATCATTACATGACTTACTCCATAACTTATTGCGGCAGCCTCAATGATGGGTTTAAGCTCCATTCTCTTTTTCTTGCTGAGTTGTTTTGAGTCTGTAAGAAACGGATGAGTGAAATCATCGGGTAAAATTACTGCAGCCGCTGTAACAGGACCGGCAAGACATCCGCGACCTGCCTCGTCTGTACCACACTCTAAAAGATTTGGGTGTATTTTTAGTGCTAACATGGGTGTGTTTTTGTGATATAAAGATACCATTATTTAAAATGCCTCGAATAAAAAACAATCCTAATAAAACTACTCAGTCCTTCTTCATGTTTGCCATCAGAGATTTTTAAGTATACTTAAAATGTGTTTTTTTCGAAACCCTACTTGCTTAGTAAAACTTTAACATCCTTAGTTAAATTACAGCCAAATGGATTCTAAAGTTCAACTCAAACCAAAGACAGTTTATATATTGCAAGTCTAATCAAAACATTAAACCATGAAAAATTTATTTAGAATTAGTCTTTTAGCCCTAGCAATTGTCTTCACCTCTTGTAGTGATGATGATGACAACCAAACAACTCCAGTAGAAACAAATACTATTGTAGATATCGTTGCTGGTAATCCAGATTTTAGCACCTTAGGAAGTGCTCTTGCCATTACAAACTTAACGTCAGTATTAGCCTCTGACGGACCATTTACAGTATTTGCTCCCACCAATGATGCATTCGCAGATTTTTTAACTGCCAATGGTTTTGCAACACTTGAAGATGTTCCTGTTGATGCCTTGGCTAGTACCTTATTAAACCACGTAGTTGGAGGAGTAAACAATGCAGCAGACCTTTCTACTGGGTATATCAACACCTCAGCCACTTTTAACGGTGAAGCTGACGCGCCACTTAGTATGTATGTGAACACCGCAGATGGTGTAATGTTAAACGGAATATCTAGCGTAACTACTGCTGATGTTTCTGCTGATAATGGTGTGATACACATTGTAGATGCTGTAATCACTCTCCCAAGTGTTGTAACTTTTGCAGCAGCAGACGCAGCTACATTCTCTGAGTTAGTAGGGGCTCTTACAAGAGCAGACCAACCAGATTACGTGAGTGTATTAACTACTGCCAACGGAACTGATCCAGCACCTTTTACAGTTTTTGCTCCAACCAATCAAGCTTTTGCTAATTTATACGCAGAGCTTGGTGTTGCAGGTATTGATGATGTAGATGGAGCTGTATTAACAGCAACTCTCAACACACACGTAGTGGCGGGAGCAAATGTTCGTGCAGAAGACCTAGTAACTGGAACAGTAGCTACTCTTGGTGATGCTCTAGAAATTGACGCAGAAACGGCAATCATTACAGATCCAAATGGCAGAACAAGCCAAGTTATTGTAACAAATGTACAAGCTGCAAACGGGGTGATACACGCAATAGATACAGTGTTGTTACCACAGCTATAACATACATAAACCCATATAGCTTAAAGCCATCTTATCTTTATCTGAGATAGGGTGGTTTTTATTTTTAGGGTATGTTTTAACGTATTTTGGAATGTAAAACAACAGTGTAAGCAATAAAAAAAGTAAACTACCGCTAGAAATATGCCGCTATAATTGATCTTTAATTTTTAGTAACTCAGATTTTACATTTTCTAGTTTACGAATAATATCAAAATTTTCTAAGGTTCCTCCCTTGTTGTCCTTGAGATGCGTTTTAGCACCCTCTAGAGTAAACCCTCTTTGTTTTACCAGATGAAAAATTAGCTCTAAGTTTTTGATGTCTTTTGGAGTAAATTTCCTATTTCCTTTGGCATTTTTTTTGGGCTGCAGTACATCAAACTCTTTTTCCCAAAACCGAATAAGAGAGGTGTTTACACCAAAGGCTTTGGCTACTTCACCAATACCATAATATAATTTTTCTGGAAGATTTATATTCATGAATTTTTATAAATTCTTAGTCTAGTGATTGGTTTTCTTGTTTACTCTTTTTAAGAATATCAGCAAATTCTTCAGGGCTCAGATTTCCGTAGTAGAAATTTATAGGGTTGATACGTTTTTTATCTTTAAAAACCTCGTAATGTAAATGTGGTGCCTCAGATCTTCCTGTGCTTCCTACAAATCCTATAAGGTCTCCTCTTTTAACCCTTTGTCCTCTTCTTACATTGTATTTGTAGAGGTGAGCATATAGGCTCATGTATCCAAATTCATGTTTAATACGTATGTGTTTTCCATAGCCAGATGCTCTGTTATCTACTCTTGAAACCCTACCGTCTCCACTTGCATATACGGGAGTTCCTCTGGGTGCTGTAAAATCCATACCAAAATGAAACTTTCTTGCTTTTGTAAAGGGGTCTGTTCTATACCCATATCCAGATGCCATTCGTGTTAGATCCTCATTTTTCACGGGTTGGATGGCAGGAATACTTTTTAAAAGCGCTTCTTTTTCTGTAGCTAAAGCCGCAATTTCATCCAAAGATTTTGACTGTACAACAATTTGTTTGGTGAGTATGTCGATGCGCTTATTAGAGGAGATAATTAATTTTGAGTTATCAAAGCCCTCTAAATCTTTGTATCTATTGATACCGCCAAAACCAGCTTTTCTTTGCTGCTCGGGTATAGGGTTGGCCTCAAAATAAACACGGTAAAGATTGTTGTCACGTTCTGCAATTTCTGTCAATACTGTTTCTGCCTCAGTCATTTTTTTATTCAACAGCTTTACTTGAAATTCTAGATTGGTTAACTCCCTGTTGAGTTCTTTCTCTTTGGGAGTTTCAAAGTTTGGTAGGTTTAAAAACAACAGCATCAATAAAAAACCACTAAGTAAAATACCCATAAAACTCAAAATAAAAAGCCCAGTTTTGCGCCCTTTTTTATGCTCTATTTTCCGGTATGATAATGTTTCACTATCATAGTAATATTTTACCTTACTCATAAATTAAAAAAACTTATTTTTGTTGTTAAATTGGTAACGTTGGTATTGGTAACGTTACACAAATATAGAAATTGTTTTTGGCATAGCCTTTTCAATTAAAATTTCAGTACAAAAGACACCTATGAAATCTCAAGAAATCCGCGCTACTTTTTTAAACTTTTTTGAAAGTAAAAAACACAGTATTGTTGCCTCTGCACCAATGGTGTTAAAGAATGACCCTACCCTTATGTTTGTCAACAGCGGAATGGCTCCTTTTAAAGAGTACTTCCTTGAAAATGCAATCCCAAAAAACAACCGTCTTGCAGACTCTCAAAAATGTTTACGTGTAAGCGGTAAACACAATGATTTGGAAGAAGTAGGGTATGATACCTACCACCATACTTTGTTTGAAATGTTAGGCAATTGGAGTTTTGGAGACTACTTTAAAAAAGAGGCTATTACTTGGGCTTGGGAGCTGTTAACCGAGGTTTACAAAATTGACAAAGACATATTATATGTTACGGTTTTCCAGGGAAGTGATGATGCAGATAATCTAGGTATGGATACTCAGGCTTATGATATTTGGAAAGAATTTATCTCTGAGGATAGAATACTGATGGGTAACAAAGATGACAATTTTTGGGAAATGGGTGCTCAAGGACCCTGCGGCCCTTGTAGTGAAATTCATGTAGATATAAGAACACCCCAGGAGAAAGCTGCTGTTGACGGCAAGACGCTTGTTAATATGGACCACCCCCAAGTGGTAGAGATATGGAATCTAGTGTTTATGCAATACAACCGCAAGGCAGATGCCTCTTTAGAGATGTTACCTAACCAGCACATTGACACTGGTATGGGGTTTGAGCGTTTGTGTATGGTATTGCAAGGTGTCAATAGCAATTATGACACAGATGTTTTTAAACCCATTATTAGAGAGATAGAGGCGGTGACCAGATGTGTAGCCTATGGCACAGACCAAAAGGTAGATATAGCAGTGCGTGTTGTTAGTGATCATCTAAGGGCAGTTGCATTTTCAATCGCAGATGGGCAATTACCAAGCAATACGGGTGCGGGATATGTAATTAGAAGAATTTTACGCCGAGCGGTACGCTATGGTTTTACATTTTTGAACACCAAAGAGCCCTTTATATATAAGCTGGTAGACACCCTTATAAAGCAAATGGGTGCTGCCTTTCCAGAGTTAAAAAAAGAAAAGAATTTAATAACCAATGTCATTAAAGAAGAAGAAACTTCTTTTTTGCGCACTCTAGATCAGGGATTGGTGCTACTTGATACCGTTATTGAAAATGCAGATAGCAAAACGATCTCTGGAGTAAAAGCTTTTGAACTATATGATACTTTTGGTTTCCCTATAGATTTAACAGCTCTTATACTCAGAGAGAGAGGGTATGATCTTAATCAAAAAGAATTTGAAGCTGCTCTTGAAAAACAAAAAGATAGATCACGCTCTGCTACCAAAATAGCAACTGGAGATTGGGTTGAACTTGCCCAAGACTCACAAGAAGAGTTTGTTGGATATGATACCTTGCAAACCACTGTAAAAATTGTAAAATACCGCAAAGTAGCGAGTAAAAAAGAAGGAGAAATGTACCAACTGGTATTTAATCTTACTCCTTTTTATCCAGAGGGAGGAGGTCAAGTTGGAGACAAAGGATACCTTGAGGCTAGCAATGGAGAGGTTATTTACATAGTAGATACCAAGAAAGAAAACAACTTAATTGTTCATTTTTCAAAAACCCTACCAAGAAAACCACAAGAAAATTTTAAAGCAGTTGTAGATAACAAGCAACGTTCTAGGTCTGCTTCCAATCATTCTGCAACCCATCTGTTACATCAAGGGTTGCGCAAAGTTCTTGGAACCCATGTTGAGCAAAAAGGATCGATGGTACATAGTGGCTCCTTACGTTTTGATTTTTCTCATTTCAGTAAACTAACCGATCAAGAAATTCTTGAGGTACAAGATTTTGTAAATGCACGAATTAAAGAAGAATTACCTTTAGAAGAAAAAAGAAATATTCCATACCAACAAGCCATAGATCAGGGTGCTATTGCTCTCTTTGGAGAGAAATATGCAGACACAGTTCGTACCATTAAATTTGGAAGCTCTATGGAATTATGTGGGGGCACACACGTATCTAATACCAGTAGTATTTGGCATTTTATAATTACTAGTGAAGCAGCAGTGGCTAGTGGTATACGCCGTATAGAGGCAATTACAGGCGATGCTGCCAAACAATACTTTATTGATAGAAGTACTGCATTCTCTGCCCTTCAAAAATCATTAAATAATGCCCAAGATCCTGTAAAAGCCGTAACAAGTATGCAGCAGCAAAATAGTGCCCTTCAAAAACAGGTGGCACAACTTTTAAAAGAAAAAGCAAAAAATATAAAGGGAGATTTAAAAAATGAAGTTGTCCAGTTAAAGGGTGTAAACTTCTTAACCAAAGAACTAGACCTAGACGCTGCAGGACTCAAAGACTTAGCCTTTGAGCTAGGAGGAGAGATTGATAATTTATTTATTCTCTTTGGTAGTAAGGCAAATAATAAAGCATTACTAACCTGTTTTATAGATAAAAAGTTGGTAGCAAGTAAAGGGTTAGATGCTGGTAAAATTGTACGTGAATTAGGTAAACACATTCAAGGTGGAGGGGGTGGACAACCATTTTTTGCAACCGCAGGTGGAAAAAATCCAGAAGGTATAGCACTAGCACTAGCACAAGTTAAAGACTACATCCTGTAAGATGAAACTCACAACTCCTATAAAACCAGTAAGGCAAACCCCCTCTATAGATTACAGCTCAAAAGTGCTTTTGCTAGGGAGTTGTTTTGCTCAAAACATCGGGGCAAAGCTGGAGTATTATAAATTCCAACATTCTACCAATCCTTTTGGTATTTTATTTCATCCTGTTGCCATAGAAAAATTAATTACCAGAGCTATAGATCAAAGATGGTTTACCGCTTCAGATGTTTTTTTACAAAACGAGCAGTGGCACTGTTTTTTGGCCCACTCCAAACTTTCTAGCACTTCTCAAGAAAAATTAATAACTGCTTTAAATTTGGCCCTTTCACAGCTAAGAAACTCACTTGAAGAGGCTTCTCATGTTATTTTCACCTTTGGTACCGCATGGGTATATAGACATATACAGACAGATATAGTGGTATCAAATTGCCATAAAGTGCCTCAAAAAGAGTTTGTAAAGCAGTTGCTATCACCAGATGATGTAAGCGATGTTTCTCTTGGTATAGAAACCAAGTTAAGGACAATAAACCCAACTTGCAGTATCATAAATACGGTTTCTCCCGTACGCCATATCAAAGACGGTTTACAGGCCAATAGTAGGAGTAAGGCCCATTTAATTGCTGGGGTACAAGAAGTTGTAGCACCAGAGAAATTAAATCATTATTTCCCATCTTATGAGATTATGATGGATGAGTTGCGTGATTATCGATATTATAAAGAAGATTTAATTCATCCAAATCAAACGGCCATTGCTATTATTTGGAATGCTTTTAAGACCTCATGGGTATCTCCAGAAACTACAGCCATGCAAAACAAAATAGCCACCATACAATCAGGGAAACTCCACAAGCCTTTCAATGAGCAGTCTAAGGCACACAGTTTGTTTAAAAAAGAGCTGGAGATGAACATTTCACAGGTACAAGAAAAACTACCTTGGGCTACCTTTTGATAAGTAGAAAAATCTATTTTTTACTTTTTTACCTCAGGGAGATACTGTCTATTAGTAACTCAAAGTCTTCTGTCTTTTTATTTCCTATTAAAAATGTAATTTCTTGTAAAACAGTACCAGAGAAGTTTGGCATGTTTAATTTACGCCCCCTAAAAGAAGGGTAGAGAGAATTTAGGGGTATGACAATCTCCTGCCAGGAGCCATCTGTGCTAAATGAGGTAATGTAAGAATATCTTTTTCTAATTTGGTCTGTAACTCTAAATTGATAGTTTTTACCATCTGCTTTAATCTTGAGTACTACTTGTGTTGCACCTTGTGTGCTCATGGGCTCTGGCAAACGATACCTAATAGAAGAAAACCCACCATTATTTTCAAGTGAAATATTGCCAGCAAAGATGCCATGGCCTTCTTTGTCTTGCCTCATGCTCCCCTTAGAGCGTCCTCCCATCACACCATCATCAACCACATACCAATTACTTAATTGGGCATTTGTAGAGAAATTAAAAATGGTTTGTGCCTCCATGCTTGTGGATAGAAATAAAGTAATAAAAATTAAGAAGCGCATTTTTTTATTTAAAGATACCACCCTATTTTTTTTAAGCAGCACACTTTAACATTACGCCAACATTTTTTCAAAAACTACCTATTAAAATAAAAAAAAACACTGCCACCGATGAGGTGGTAGTGTTTAGTTAGTTTGTAATGTTTCTATTAAAGAGAAAATGCGTTTTTAACTTTTTCTACGTAATCTAGTTTTTCCCAAGTAAATAATTCTACCTCCAATGTTTTTGGTGTTGCATTTGGTATACTGAAGGTTTTAGTAACTATTTTATTTTCTCGTCCCATATGCCCATAAGAAGCTGTTTCACTATACATTGGTTGGCGCAGCTTTAGACGCTGTTCTATAAAATAAGGGCGCATATCAAAAAGAGTTTCAACCACTTTACTGATCTCTCCATCTGTTAATTTTACAGTAGCGGTTCCATAAGTATCAACGTTAATACTAGTGGGCTTTGCCACACCAATGGCGTAAGATACTTGAACTAAAACTTCCTTACAAAGTCCTGCAGCAACTAGGTTTTTGGCAATGTGTCTTGTAGCATATGCTCCAGATCTGTCAACCTTACTAGGGTCTTTTCCAGAAAAAGCACCACCACCATGAGCTCCTTTACCGCCATAGGTATCTACAATAATTTTACGTCCCGTTAAACCTGTATCACCATGAGGACCCCCAATTACAAATTTTCCAGTTGGGTTGATGTGGTAGGTAATAGCATCATTAAACAAAGCCTGTATGTTGGGTTTTAATTTTGCTTTAACCCTTGGAATTAAAATGGCAACAATATCTTTTTTTATTTTTTCCAGCATACGCGTATCGTTGGTGTCAAAATCATCATGCTGGGTAGAAATTACAATTGCATCAATTTTTTGCGGAATATTATCGTCAGAATATTCGATGGTTACCTGAGATTTTGCATCAGGTCTTAGGTAAGGTATCTCCTTGTTTTCTCTCCTGAGTTGTGCCAGTTCTATAAGGAGTCTGTGAGATAGCTCTAGTGCCAAAGGCATGTAGTTTTCGGTCTCATCTGTAGCATAACCAAACATCATTCCTTGGTCACCAGCACCCTGTTTTTCTGGATTTTTTTTGTCTACACCTTGATTAATATCAGCAGATTGCTCATGAATTGCAGAAAGGACTCCACAGGAGTTTCCGTCAAACTGATATGCACTTTTAGTGTATCCAATTGTATTGATAACATCGCGCGCAATTTTTTGTACATCTAGGTATACAGTACTCTTTACTTCTCCTGCCAATATTACTTGCCCGGTTGTAACAAGAGTTTCACAAGCTACTTTAGCTTTAGGGTCAAAGGCTAAGAAATTGTCTATAAGTGCATCACTAATTTGATCTGCAACTTTGTCTGGGTGTCCTTCAGAAACACTCTCTGAGGTAAATAAATACGCCATATAAATGGGGTTTAATGATTTTAGTAAAATAGGGTAGATTTGACCTAGGGTCCACAGAAGATTGCAAAAAAATGCAATTCACTGATTTAGCATTTAAACTCTAAAAGTGATTTAGAGTTTTTTTTCTGAAATTTTATTTCAGAAAGAGGTTGCAAGCAGTCAAATCTTTCCTCTTAATTATAAAACAAAGGTACAGGTTTGTTTAGGATTAAAAAACTTTATTAAAAATTGTCTCTGGAGTTTACAGTAACACCCTTTGAATAAGAATTTTATTTGCAATATTTGTATCACTATACACCAAAGCATTATGAAAGTTACTTTAGAGAGACAGGACCAAGCCTATTTATTTCAAGCAAAGGGCTCATCTGGCGTTCCTGTAATGATAGATAATACCTCCAAAGAGGGAGCTCAAGGAGCAAGCCCTATGGAGTTATTACTGATGGGAGTTGGTAGTTGTAGTGCCATTGATGTGATTTACATACTAGAGAGACAAAAGCAAAAAATAGACTCTTATAAAATCGAGGTAACCGGTGCAAGAAAACACATTAAACAAGCAAAGCCCTTTGAGCGTATTGATGTGCATATTATTATAGAGGCAGATATTGCTCCCAAAAAGGTATTAAAAGCAGCGGCGTTAAGTTTTGAGAAATATTGCTCTGTGTCTATCACTTTTGAGAGTTCAGTGAAAATACACTATGCCATAACTTTAAATAATACTATTTTAACAGTCTAATTAAGCTAATTACCTCTGTAATGATACCAAGCCAGCAAGATGTTCAACAAGCTTTTGAAAGGGTAGTCCCACATGTGCATCAAACCCCAGTTTTAACCTCTAGATTATTAGATGAACTAAGTGGCGCATCTATTTTCTTTAAGTGTGAAAATTTTCAAAAAATGGGCGCTTTTAAAATGCGAGGTGCCATCAATGCTATATTACAACTCCCTCAGGCAGATAGAGCAAAAGGGGTGGTAACCCATAGTTCTGGAAATTTTGCTCAAGCGGTTTCTTTGGCAGCAAAAAACCTAGGTATACCTGCACATATAGTAATGCCAAATAATGCGCCGCAGGTCAAAAAAGACGCTGTCATTAGCTATGGTGGCATTATTTATGAGTCTGAGGCTACAATTGCAGCGCGCCAGACAATGGCCTCTCAAATACAAGATAAAACGGGCGCTACTTTTTTGCACCCATCTAATGATATTGATGTAATTTTAGGCCAAGGTACAGCAGCCATAGAACTGTTACAAAAACACCCATCATTGCAATGTATAATTACACCAGTGGGAGGAGGAGGTCTTCTTGCTGGAAGCGCCCTAGCTGCCAAATATTTTGGATCCTCTGTAAATGTTTATGGTGGAGAACCCCTCAATGCAGATGATGCCTACAGATCTTTTCACTCTGGAGAGATTCAATACAACTCCCAGGTACATACCATCGCAGACGGATTAAGAACACATCTTGGAGATAAAAATTTTCCGATCATAAAAACCTTAGTTACAGATATAATACGAGTAGAGGAGAAGGAGATAATTGCGGCTATGAAACTACTGTGGGAGCGCCTTAAAATTATTATTGAACCCTCTTGCGCTGTTCCTTTTGCTGCACTATTGAAAGACAAAAAAACATTTGCTGGCAAGAAGGTTGGGATTGTTTTATCTGGCGGCAATGTTGATTTAACAAGTTTACCTTTTTAAAACCCTAGGGTTTCTTTTAATTTGCAGTGTGAAAAATTTTTTAGTGTGTTTCGCGATTTTAAGCGCCTTGGCAATGCAAGGCCAACAGAAGGAGTCTGCGTTTGTTGACGCCAACTACTTTTATGGTAGTATTTTAAGACACAATAAAGACATAGAACATCTTATTAAAGGGCACCCAAAGGGATTTATTTTAGGATATAATGTAAAAACCTTTGGTAAGTCACGTTGGCAACAGGCCTACAATTATCCAGATTTTGGGGTGTCTATGGTGTATCAAAACCCACAAAATGATGTCCTGGGTAGTACCATAAGTATACATGGACACTATAATTTTTATTTTCTGAAAAGGAACCTATTTCTAAGAGTTGCTACAGGTATCGCATATGCAGAAAACCCCTATGATATTGATACAAACCCAAATAATAATGCCTATGGTACTCACTTGCTAGGATCTTCTTATTTTATGCTTGGGTATCAAAGAAAAGACATTTTTAAAGGTTTTGGACTCAAGGCAGGACTCGCATTGATTCATTACTCAAATTCAAGTGTTAAATCTCCCAACTCAAGCGCCAATACCTTCGCTGCAACCCTGGGAGTTAATTACCAAATAGATGCATATAAACAAGCTAGCTTCATAAAAACAGCTGGGTTTGAAAAAATAAAACAGCCCATACATCTGAATTTGGTGCTTCGGGGCGGAATACAAGAGGGCCGTGTTATTGGCCTTGGTCAAAAACCTTTTGTTGTTGTTTCTGCTTATGCAGATAAAAGACTGAGTTTTAAAAGCTCCATCCAGGTGGGTGTAGATGCTATTTTTGCCAAATTTTTAGAGACAGAGATTGCCTATAGCGCTGTTGCCTTTCCTGAAAATGGAGTTAGGGGTGATGAAGATTACAAGAGAGTTGGCGTTTTTGTAGGCTATGAATTACATATAAATAAACTATCTCTTATTGGCCAGGTTGGTTATTATGCTTACTATCCTTATAAATTTGAAGCTCGTGTGTATTTAAGACCAGGATTAAAATATTACATTACAGAAAAGATTTTTACTGTAGTTACCTTGAAATCTCACTGGGCAAGTGCAGAAAACGTGGCATTTGGTGTTGGTTTTAGAATTTAAAATAATGAAAAAAATAATACTCTCAATAATTAAAAAAACGCTCGCCTTGTTTATTCTTGGGGTACTCTATTGTTGTGATTCTGCCTCTGTTGGAGATTGTTTTCAAGCTGCTGGAGATAGCGTTTCTATGATAATGGAGGTGCCTCCTTTTGTAAGAGTACGCTCAGAGGGAGAGGTTACTTTATTTATACAACAAGGAGATGTGCAGCAGGTGAGTCTTACCACCACAGAGAATTTACTTACAGATGTATCTGTATATGTTTTTGATGATACCTTGATAGTTAGAGATACCAATGCATGTAATTTTGTGAGAGACTACGGTCTTACCGTAGTAACTATAACCACCCCAAATCTTACCCATATCAGAAACTCATCTAACTACGATATAACAAGTATTGGCACCTTGGCTTTCCCAGAGTTAACATTAACAAGTAACACAAACCCAGGCCCAGGGGGTATTGTGTCTTTAAAAAAATCAGGAGATTTTTATCTAGATGTTGTGTGTGATAATTTTAATATCAGCGCCAATGGGCAAAGTATTTTTTATATAAGCGGCGCTGCCAGCGCTGCAAGGGTTGTTTTAAATGATGAGAATCCGCGCTTTGAGGGTAGAGATTTTTTGGTAAATGAGTTTGATTTTTTTCACAGAAGCGCTAATAAAATGATTGTAAATCCCTTAGATAAACTCTCAGGACAGTTAGTAAGCACGGGTGATGTAATAAGTGTAAACAGACCAGATATAGTTGAGGTTGAAGCGCTTTTTACAGGTCAGTTAATTTTTGAATGACTTGTAAAAAAACAAAACAATTATTTGTTTTGGAGAAAATATCTAATGCCGCAATTTGGCCTTAGTGAATGGTGATAATTTACGTGCTACTAACCTTCATTAATTGCTTGATACCTTGGGAGCGTAGAATTACTAATAGTTTCATAAATAATTTTTAAACCCTTATAGAATAGCTACTTTTGCTTTAAGTGTTTTTAAATCACACTATCCTTTTACAGACAACAAAACGGATACTACTACAGAACTCAAATTGAGCTTAGATTATTATATTTTATGATGCCTAGAGGCATGTAAAAGAAGTTCTTTTTTTGATTTAAATTATGAAAAATAATAAAAAATTAGGCGCTTGGTTAAAGGATATGGAGCTTCCGCATCCACTCTTAATAGCAGGCCCCTGTAGTGCAGAAACACAACAGCAGGTATTAGAAATTGCACACCAACTAAAAGATACAGATGCCACAGTGCTAAGAGCTGGGATCTGGAAACCAAGAACACGTCCAGGTAATTTTGAAGGTGTTGGTGAAATAGGACTTAAATGGCTGCAAAGAGCCAAACAAGAGACAGGTCTATTAACCACTACAGAGGTGGCAAACACTACTCACGTTGATTTAGCCTTACAACATGATATTGATATATTGTGGGTTGGAGCTAGAACAACAGTATCTCCATTTATAGTGCAAGAACTAGCCGAGGCCTTAAAGGGTTCAGGTAAAACAGTATTGATAAAAAATCCTGTAAATCCAGATTTAAGTTTGTGGCTTGGTGCTGTAGAGCGTTTTTATGAAGCAGGATTAAAAAATTTAGGCGTTGTTCATAGGGGGTTTTCTTCCTATGAAAAACACACCTACCGAAACAACCCAGAGTGGCAAATACCTATTGATTTACAAAATAGATTTCCAGACCTTCCTCTTATTTTAGATCCCTCACATATTGCCGGAGATAGAGCGCTTATTTTTGATTTATGCCAAACAGCTTTAGATCTCAATTACGATGGTGTTATGATAGAAACCCACCATGATCCAGACAATGCTTGGAGTGATGCCCAGCAACAAATCACGCCAACTACCCTAAAACAAATGACTAAAGATTTGCGAATACCTCTAAAAGATGGGGACGCTCTAGAGTATAAAAATAAATTAAATACCCTGCGCACCAAAATAGATGTCTTAGACCACCAGTTGGTTGATACTCTTGGAAAACGAATGGGCATTGCAGATGATATAGGGATTTTGAAAAAATCAAATAATGTTGCAATTCTTCAAACCAAACGCTGGAATGAGATTTTAAAAAGAATGATTATTGAGGGGGAAGAATATAAGCTGAGTGAAGCCTTTATTTTAAAAATCTATAAAGCCATTCATCAAGAATCGATACACCATCAAAATAAGGTAAAGACCAAAAAATAAAGAATAAAAAAAAGCCTGTATGTTTAAATACAGGCTTTTTTTATTTGCAGTATCGCGTTATTTTGCTTTTCTGAAAATATAACGAGTAATATAAATACCTTTTCCATCATCTTTCCCAGCATCACTTTCTATACCACTGTTTACAAATGTTAATTCCCAACCCTCTTCTGCCATGGTGTTAATTTTTGAGGTAACAAGGGCGTCATTGGTTGCAATGTTTTGAAAACGAATTCCACCAAGGTTAAAAAAGTTTAACAATTTGGTTTCATCATACCCTTTTACACGAAGTTCTCCACGGTCTGTCTTGTTTCTTTTGTCTTTCTCTCCTGTTTTTGTAGAAGTTGCTGCTTTGTAATCTCTGGTCTCATTGGCAGAGATCATACGAGACCTACCCAAACCATTTGGTATGATAGATTCTATTACTGTTACTGTTTGATATTGGTATACTTGTGCGTTCAAATCAAAAGAGAATAGCGCTACAAGGCTTAGTACTAAAATAAGTTTTTTCATAATTAGCTTTATTAAATTAATTTTCGCAAATTTATATAAAATGTATGCCATCCCATTAAAATTTCAGAGTTTTGTAATCAATGAAAGGAGTTGTCTATAAATCTACAGGGAGTTGGTACACCATAAAGGCTGCCGACGGGATTTTCTATGAATGTAAAATAAAAGGAAAGTTTAGGATAGAAGGTATAAAAAGCACCAATCCAATTGCTGCTGGAGATCATGTAGAATTTGAAGTAGAAACCAAGGGAGATGAAACCATAGGAATCATCAACAAGATTTCGCCTCGTACTAACTATATCATTCGTAAATCTGTAAACCTCTCCAAGCAAACACATATTATTGCTGCAAATGTAGATATAGCTTTTCTACTAGTTACCCTTAATAATCCGCCTACATTTACACCTTTTATAGACCGCTTTTTGGTTACTGCACAGGCCTATCAAATTAAGGCGGTGCTACTTTTTAATAAAATAGATACCTATAACCAAGACCAAACTCTAGAGATTAAATATTTGGCAGATTTATACAGAAATATAGGGTATGAGTGTATAGGTATTTCTGCTAAAACAGGTAAAAACATAGATAAGGTAAAGCAAATGATGCACGGCAAAGTATCCATGTTTTCTGGACATAGTGGTGTTGGAAAATCTACTTTAGTGAATGCCTTAGAGCCCACTCTAGAGTTAAAAACTTCTGAAATATCTACCCAACACAGCCAAGGACAACACACTACTACGTTTGCAGAAATGTATGACCTTTGTTTTGGTGCTCAAATTATTGACACCCCCGGTATCAAAGGATTTGGGGTAGTTGAGGTAGAAAAACAAGAATTGGGGGATTATTTCCCTGAGTTTTTTGAGCTTAAAGATCAGTGCAAATTTAACAATTGTTTACACAAACAAGAGCCTAAGTGCGCCGTAAAAGATGCTCTAGAAAATGATACATTATCATGGTCAAGATACAAGAGTTATTTGCAGATTTTAGAGGGTGATCAAGAACATTTCAGAAAAGATATTTATAATAAAAAAGAATAATTTGAGCACCACTCACATTGTTTGAGGGCTATTACTATTACATTTGTGTATGAGAGTAGTAATACAAAGAGTAAAACAGGCCTCGGTTAGCATGCAAGGGGCTAAAATTTCAGAAATACAAAAAGGCTTGCTTATTTTACTGGGTGTTGAAACACAAGACAATCAGCAAGATATAGATTGGTTGGTAACAAAAGTAGCCAAGCTTCGTATTTTTGAAGATCCTCTTGGCGCCATGAATGTGTCGCTTCAAGATATAGGCGCAGATGTTATTGTGGTAAGTCAATTTACACTGCACGCCAGCACCAAAAAAGGGAATCGTCCCTCTTTTATAAAAGCTGCCAAGCCAGAAGTTGCAATACCATTATACCAAGGTTTTATTGATGGTTTACAAACCCAGCTCAACAAGAAAATACAAACAGGACAATTTGGAGCTATGATGGAGGTGGCCCTTGTAAATGATGGCCCAGTTACAATTACTATAGACACAAAAAATAAAGAGTAATGGAGATTAAAAATGCACAAAAACAGGTAGACACCTGGATTAAAACCCATGGGGTTCGTTATTTTAATGAACTCACCAATATGGCGCAACTCACAGAAGAAGTAGGAGAGGTAGCCCGTATTATTGCCCGGCGTTATGGAGAGCAAAGTGAGAAAGAGAGTGATAAAAATAAAGATCTTGGAGAAGAATTAGCAGATGTTATGTTTGTGGTGCTGTGCCTTGCCAATCAGACAGGTGTAGATTTGCAAGATGCTTTTAATAAAAAATTGGAGATTAAAACCAAGCGTGATCATGACAGGCATCACAACAATGAAAAACTTCACTAATGTTTAAACAAGTGATACACCACAAAGGATTTTGGAGATCTGTAGCAATCCTAACATTGGCTTTTGCTGTTGTTTTCTTTTTTTTGCAATGGGCCTTTGTTGGCTTTAGTGCAGGGTTTTTAAATGTGAGTTTAAGGACTGTTGTTGGGTTTGTTTTAGGAGGTTTTATCTATGGTTTTTCAGTAACCTACGGAAAGTTTTGGGGGAAATTAAAACAGAAAGCCAATAATAATAGATGATTGCAAAACTCTCAAAATATAAAGATGTATCTAGGGCTTCTGTTTTTTTGTCTGGTTCTAAAAGTGAGAGTAATAGACTGTTAATTTTGCAAGCCTTATATCCAGGTATTGAGATAGAAAACATAGCCTGTTGCGATGACACTCTTGTGCTGCAAAAAGCGCTTGCTAGCCAAGAGGATACCCTTGATGTTCACCATGCAGGAACAGCAATGCGATTTTTAACCGCCTACTTGGCTGCAACTACCCAAAGAGAAATTACTCTTACAGGAAGCCTAGCATTACAAAGACGTCCTATTGGCCCTTTGGTGGCTGCCTTGCGAGATATGGGCGCATCGATAACCTATACAGGTAAACAAGGATATCCTCCTCTTAAAATAAAACCTGCAACACTTAAAAGTAGGGTCTGTATCCATGCCAGTGAAAGTAGTCAATACATTTCTGCATTAGCGCTTATTGGGCCTTATTTGAAAAAGGGACTCACCATTACCCTTGAGGGAAATATTACCTCAAAACCTTATGTTGATATGACCTTGTCTTTACTCTCCCAAATTGGAGTAGCGTATACTTTTAAAGGTCAAGATATAAGGATACTGCCATTAAAACAATGCAAAAAGGTTAAGATTGTTGTTGAGGGAGATTGGAGTTCGGCATCTTATTTTTATAGTTTAGTATCCCTATCCAAAGACCGAAGTGTGCAACTTAGTAGTTTTAAAACAAACAGTTTACAGGGGGATGCCGCATTGGTTTCTATTTATGAAAGTTTAGGGGTTACCACCACACCTCTAGACAATCAAACCATGGTATTGACTAAAAATAACAACTTGCTACCTTCTATCTTCAGGGCAGATTTAACCGCCACACCAGATTTGGCTCAAACCATTGCTACTACTTGTTTTGGCCTAGCAATAGCCTGCCACCTTACGGGATTACATACCCTTAAAATTAAAGAGACAGATAGGCTAGTTGCCCTGTGCAGTGAGTTAACTAAACTGGGAGCGCAGATAAAGGTGACTCAGGACTCACTGCTTTTAGAGTCTCATAAGTTAGCCTTTGATAAAATGACACAAGAGCCAGAAATAGCTACTTATAAAGACCATAGAATGGCTATGTCTTTTGGAGTTTTGTCAGAGTTGTTTTGTATAACCATCCAAGATCCAATGGTGGTTACAAAGTCTTACCCAAATTTTTATACTGATTTAAAAAAATTGGGGATAGATACCGCTTTTTTTTGGGGATAGCATGCCTCTAAAATTCTCATATTCAAAATACTTTCAATAATAAATGGCCATTTACTTGACAAGGCCTACCCGCAGATTGTATATTTGCAGCTTTTCAATATAAAGTCAACAAAAGCACATGAAGTTATCACATTTTCATTTTGATTTACCACCGGAGTTGTTAGCAGAATATCCAGCAGAGAACAGAGACGAGTCTCGTCTTATGGTTTTAAACAGGAAGGAGCAAACCATAGAGCACAAGATGTTTAAAGATCTTATCGATTATTTTGATCAAGATGATGTTTTGGTTATGAATAATACCAAAGTTTTTCCTGCGCGTTTGTATGGTAATAAAGAAAAAACTGGTGCGAGAATAGAAGTATTCTTGCTACGTGAATTAAATCCAGAAACACGCCTTTGGGATGTTTTAGTAGACCCAGCACGTAAAATACGTATTGGAAATAAGTTGTATTTTGGAGATGATGAAACACTAGTGGCAGAGGTTATAGATAATACCACCTCTAGAGGAAGAACCCTACGGTTTTTGTTTGATGGGTCTTACCAAGAGTTTAGAAATAAACTAACAGAACTTGGAGAAACGCCCCTGCCAAAATACATTAAGCGAGATGTAGAACCAGAAGATGCAGAGCGTTACCAAACTATTTTTGCAAAAGAAGAAGGTGCTGTAGCGGCTCCAACGGCTGGATTGCATTTCTCTAAACATTTATTGAAACGACTGGAAATTAAAGGTGTTGACTTTGCAGAAGTAACCCTTCATGTTGGTCTAGGAACCTTCAGCGCAGTTGAGGTTGAAGATTTATCTAAGCATAAAATGGATAGTGAAGAAATGCGTATTGATCAAAGCACTGTTGATGTGATTAACAAAGCTATTGTAGATAAAAGACGTATTTGTGCCATTGGGACAACCGCCATGAGAGCCTTGGAGAGTTCTGTTTCTTCTCAACATACTTTAAATCCCTATGCAGGTTGGACCAACAAGTTTGTATTTCCTCCCCATGATTTCAGCATTGCAAATGCAATGGTAACTAATTTTCATACTCCAAAATCTACTCTTTTAATGATGGTTTCTGCCTTTGCAGGATATGATTTCACAAAAAGAGCCTACCAAGAGGCAATAAAAGAAAAGTATAATTTCTTCTCATATGGTGATGCGATGTTAATTATCTAACACCTATGAAGTGTAAAACAAAAAGCGCTAATGTGTATTGCATTAGCGCTTTTTGTTTTTCTGGGGTTTTAGTGCTGCTATTTGCTTGAAATGATGTATTTTAGTTCCACTATTTTTTGATTTGACACATAAACTCACATACCTATTCATTTTTTTACTTGCGACACTGCCAATGTGTTCACAGGAGCCTCTTAGTTGGGATTTAGAATTAGACTCACCGGCTAAAATAATTTCGTTGCCAGCTCTAGATCTTGAGGCTATTGTGGCAGAAGACGCCTTAAATGATATTTATAAAAACCAACCATGGCGCTATGGTATTTCAAGACCCCTAGAGATTGACATCGCCTATCAAGGATCTTGGACAAACCTTCCAAATGGGCAAGGTAGGGTATGGATTGTAGGTGTCAGGTCTCCAGATGCTGTCAATGTAAGTGTAAATTTTGATGATATTTTCATTCCAAACGGCGCTCGTTTGCAGCTATTTAATGGAGATAGAACAGACGTTTCACGCACCTATGGCTCACAAGAGAACACCCCTGGTGGTAAACTAGGTTCTTGGTTTGTTTCTGGAGATGTGGTTTGGATAGAATATTTTGAACCCCCTGGAGTTGATCAAATTTCTAAACTTCAAATAGGAAGTATTATTCATGGTTATAGAATGGGAAGGGTAGCGCAGTTTGTGGCCAAAAACAAAGATTTTAATGATAGTGGTGCTTGTAATTATGATGTAAACTGCCCAATTGGTGATGATTTTGAAAGCTATAAAAATAGTGTAAAAAAATCGGTAGCATTACTCACCCTTGGTAATGGATACTTATGCTCTGCTTCCATGCTCAACAATACTGCAGGAGATAAAAAACCATATCTATTAACGGCAAACCACTGTCTGCAAAATAGTGATCCAACTTACTGGAGTGTTCGTTTTAATTGGATGAGTCCAGGGCCTGTTTGTGCTCAAGAAGACCCAAGTGTAGATATACAAACAAATTTCACTATAAGTGGTGCAGCCCTCAGGGCAAATAATACACTTAGTGATTTTGCATTAGTAGAACTTGTTAACCCTGTTCCTGCCTCCTGGGATATTGTTTTTGCAGGGTGGGATAGAAGTGACACAGCTCCACTTTTTGAGGTAGGTATCCATCATCCAAACGGTGATATAATGAAAATATCTAGAGATGATGATGGCGCTGTAAAAGAGAATGCAAATGGAACTCAGGTTTGGCTCATTGGCGGGGTATCTGTAGGTAGTGGTGATGGTTGGGAGCTTGGAACCACCGAGAGCGGTTCTTCGGGATCTCCACTTTTTAGTGATACAGGGAAAATTATTGGCCAATTATATGCGGGGCAATCTAACTGTACAGGAACCCAAAACAATGATGATTATGATATTTATGGTAGGTTTGGAGTCTCTTGGGATGGTGGACAAAATGCAACTTCAAGGCTTAAAGATTGGTTAGATCCCTTGGGTACTGGACAAACTACAACAGAATCTTTACAAAATGTATTAGGGGTGCCAGATAATCTATTAACTGGTGTTTTAGAGATATATCCCAACCCAGTATCACGTGTGCTTAGAGTAACAAATACAAGGTATCCTAATCTTGTCTATAATTTGTATAGTGCTACCGGGCAACGGGTAATGGGGGGTTCACTCTCAAACACAGACAACCTAATAAATGTAGAAAGCATGGTTAACGGCATTTATTTTTTACAGCTTATTGATAGAAACACCAATGAGCAAATCACTAAAAAAATAAGTATATATAAATAGTTTTTTATTCAAAATATTTCTGTGCAGTCGTTTCTTAAAAAACTAAGAAACGATTTTTTTATTCCCTAAAGTGGGGCTAATTAATAGTATTTTTGCAAAACAATGGAGCAAACCAAAAAAGACATACGTGCATTATCAAAAGAGGAGCTTCGCTCTTTTTTTGAAACTATTGGAGAAAAACCCTTTAGAGGTGATCAAGTATACCAGTGGCTTTGGAGTAAAGGGGCGCACACTTTTGACCAAATGACAAACCTATCTATACAAACCAGGGATCATTTGCAGGCGCATTTTGTTATAAACCACATAAAGGTAGATAGTATACAAAGAAGTAAGGATGGGACCATTAAAAATGGTGTAAAGTTGCATGATGGTCTAGTTGTGGAATCTGTTCTAATACCAACAGGTACAAGAACCACTGCTTGTGTGTCCTCTCAAGTAGGTTGTAGTTTAGATTGTAGCTTTTGCGCAACGGCTAAATTAAAACGCATGCGTAATTTAAATCCTGATGAGATTTATGATCAAGTAGTTGCCATTGATAAAGAGAGTAGGTTGTATCATAACAGGCCTCTGTCTAATATTGTTTTTATGGGTATGGGTGAACCTTTAATGAATTATAAAAACGTCTTGGCTGCAATAGAAAAAATAACAAGCCCTGAGGGACTAGGCATGTCACCAAAACGTATTGTAGTGTCCACATCTGGTGTTCCAAAGATGATAAAGAAAATGGCTGACGATAACGTGAAGTTTAATCTAGCGGTTTCTTTACATTCTGCTATTCAAGAAACCCGCGAGAAAATTATGCCTTTTGCAACATCTTTCACACTAAAAGACCTTAAGGAGTCTTTAGCGTATTGGTATGAAAAAACAGCAAAACAAATAACCTATGAGTATGTTGTTTGGAAGGGTATAAATGATCAAAAGCAAGATATAGAAGCGCTCATTACCTTTTGCAGTTATGTGCCTTGTAAGGTTAATATCATTGAGTACAACCCAATAGATGATGGAGTGTTTCAACAGGCAGATAACAAAGCCCTTGATTTGTATATATCGATGTTAGAGAAAGCAAGAATTCCTGTTACTGTAAGAAGAAGTAGAGGGAAAGATATAGATGCTGCTTGCGGTCAGCTGGCTAATAAACAATAAAAAAAGAGCGCTAATTCTAGCGCTCTTTTTGTTACTCTAATTTCTTAGATTACTTTACAAACTTGAAAGTCTTTTTAGAACCTTCAATAGTAACGGTTGCTATGTACACTCCTGTGTTAATACCAGCAAGATTTACTTGTGCATTTGTACTTGTTAAGTTTTGAGAAATTACTTGTTTTCCTGTTATGTCAAAAATAGCAACACTACTCATGGCAGTGTTTGCTTTTAGGTTTAACTCATTTTGTGCAACAAAGTGAGTGAAGCCGGAGAAAATTTGATTATTGATTCCTAATGATTCACCTTCACCTGCACTAATTTCAGCATCTGGAACAGAGTTAAATGCATATCCTTTAATAGTAAAGCTAGAGCCATCAGCAGGTAAGTCAATTTTTGCCCAACCGTAGTGTTGGTTTCCATCTACGTTAAAACGTAAACCTACATATTTATCTACTTGCCCATCACACCATTGACTGTTTGTGTAAGCACATGCATCCCAGTTTAATGTTTGGTAGTTAGGGTCTGTGTAAAAGTTACCACCAGAGCTAATAGCACTTCCGCTACTTAACACATCTGGATAATTGTAATTTCCACCTGCATTAGATCCTAATACAGAATTGCCTTGAGTATTGTACATACGAACAGCTTCTGGGCCTGACCTAGCAATTATATCATAATCTATTACACCATCACCGTTTAAATCTAACATAAATGAGGAACCATCGATAGTTTCGTCTGGATCAACGTCTGTGTATACTATCTGACCTGTTGCATCAGCAACTCCAGCAATGGCTAAAGACAAAGCACCATACTTAGCTAGTTTTTTTGAAAGTTTTGTTGAAGTATTTTTTTTCATTTTAGATGATTTTTAATTAATAGAATCGATTGAAAATAAATCTCAATTTTGTTTATTTGCTATAAAATTAACAATAATTTTCAAGACTATCAAAGATTTATGTCGAAAATAAAACAAAAACAAAATACAAATCCTGCTTATAAAATCACCGTTGATGGTTCTTTGGGATTGCTTGCCGTTGGTGATCTTGGGTTCAGAGCATGGAGAGAAATAAAAAACAAAGCAGATAAAAAAAATATGATTGATGAAGAAGAATAAATTATTACTCATTGGGTGGGATGCAGCTGATTGGAAATTAATTGGACCAATGATGGCAAGAGGTGAAATGCCTGCATTAAAAAGCGTCATTGATCGTGGTGTATACGGAAATTTAGGGACGATGAATCCTCCCTATTCCCCTATGCTATGGTCTACCGTTGCAACTGGTAAAACCCCAGATAAACACGGAGTACTTAATTTTATTGAAATTGCACCAGACATGAAGGGGTTGCGACCAGTAACCACAGCCTCAAGAAATGCCCGTGCTATTTGGAATATTCTTCACAATAAGGGTTACAAAAGTAATGTAGTAGGCTGGTGGCCCAGTTTTCCGGCAGAGCCTATAAATGGAGTTGTTGTTTCTGACAAATTTCAGAAAATAAATAAAGATCCTAAAAAAAAGAACCCAATTCGGCCAAAGACCATTCATCCAGAAACGATGGTCAAAGAATTACGTGATTTAAGAATGCGGCCTTATGAGGTTACACAGGCACACATATTGCCATTTTTTCCTAGGGCAAAAGAAATTAATCAAGAAAAGGATAAGAGTATATCAACATTCGCAAAATTATTAGCTGAAAACGTATCCATTCACAATGCAGCTACAAACCTAATGCGAACAACAGAGTGGGATTTTATGGCAGTCTACTATGACATGATAGACCATTTTTGTCATGCCTATATGAAATACCATCCACCAAAATTAGCAGGAGTTCCACAACGGCAATATGATTTATACAAAGAAGCGGTAACAGGTGCTTACAGAATGCAAGATATGATGTTAGATCGTAAATTGCAGTTAATTGATGATGACACTACGGTTATTATCATGTCTGATCATGGGTTTGAGTCTACCAATAAACGGATTTTAAAAATGCCAAAATATCCAGCTGCACCAGCACTCGATCATAGGCAATTTGGAATGTTTGTTGCTATGGGACCAAATATTAAAAAAAATGAAAAAATATTTGGACTAGGATTAATAGACATCGCACCAACTATCTTGCATCACTACAACCTTCCTGTTGGAGAAGATATGGACGGAAAAGTAGCACTAGATATTTTTAAAAAAGTCACACCACCCAAGTATATCAAAAGCTGGGAAGATGTAGAGGGTGATTTTGGTGAAATTGATAAATCAGCAAAATTAGATTCAATTTCTGAACAAGAAACCATGGAACAGCTAATTGATTTAGGATATGTTGAAAGACCTGATGAAAAAATAGAAATCCAAGTGTTAAAAACTTCGTGCGATATAAAACACAATCTGGCGCGAGTACATCTAGGGAAAAAAGACTATCAAACCGCCCAAGATATTTTATTAGAACTAATTACTGAAAAAGAGCCCGTTAATGTCATTCCTTTTTACATGGATTTATTAACCATTAGTTTAAAAATTGGAGCCTTTGACAAAGCAGAGGAATACCTCACTATATTAAGAGAGGCTGATGACGAGTTTAAAGTGAACACACATTTTGCAGAATCTAAAATATTACTTTCGAAAGGTAAAGTTACAGAAGCTCTTGACTTATTAGAGGAGGTAAAAAAACGAAGACCTAATTCTGAACTATGGTATCAAATTGGTAAAATACATAGGCGTATTAGTAATTTTGAAAAAGCAAAAGAGTCCTATGAAATGGCCATACAGATTGAAACAGATAGAGCCAAATTTCATAGAGCATTAGCAGAAGTTTTATTGCGCTTAGGAGACTATCAAGAAGCTGCGGAAACTGCTTTAACGAGTATCGAATTAGTGAAATATTATCCAGAGGCACATTACACATTAGGAGAGGCCTTAGAGAAATTAGGTGATCTAGAGAATGCTAAAATTGCTTTTGAAACTGCAAACCGTTTAAAACCTAGAGAGTTTTACAGAGCTGAAAAGGCCCTAGAAAACATTAAAGATAAATTAATAATACCAGCAGAGCTACGCGATAAAACTGACTATAAATATCGGGAAAATCAAGTGGTTGTTGTTTCTGGTCTGCCAAGGTCTGGAACTTCAGTAATGATGCAAATGCTAGCCAAAGGTGGTCTTACTATATTGAGTGATGGCAAGAGAGAGGCAGATGATTCTAATCCCAAGGGATATTTTGAATATGAACCAGTAATGGCATTATATAAAGACAATAAATGGATGGGTGAGGCTCAAAACAAAGCTGTAAAAATAGTAGCACCATTGTTAAAGCATATAAATCCTAAATATCGTTATAAAATTATCTTTATGAAACGTGATTTAAGTGAAGTTGTAAAATCACAACAAAAAATGATTGGGAAAGATGTAAATGATCTCCCAATTACGCTTTTGAATGCTTATCATGATCAACTAAACAAAATTGAAGTTTGGAAAGAAAAAGAACCAGGTGTTGAACTCATATACATAGATTATCAAGAGGTGCTTAATGATACACAAGCTATTGTAGATAAAGTATCTTCGTTTTTAGGTAGTACATTAGATCATAAAGCAATGGTGTCTGCAGTTGATAAAAAGCTGTATAGAAATAAGATTACTAGCAAAAAGTAATTCTATTGTAATTAGTAGGTTAAATATAGCACTTCAGAGGTTTTCTTTAAACTGTGTTGTCTTTTTTTAGAAATCCAAACATTTTTAGAATTATATTACTTTTGACATAACCATGAAAGCAGTAGCTCAAATAAAAATACCTATAGAAAAAGAGATGGAGCTCTTTGAAAAGAAATTTTCAAATGCCATGATCTCTAAGGTGTCGCTGCTCAATAAAATTACCCATTACGTTGTCAATAGAAAAGGAAAACAAATGCGCCCCATGTTTGTGTTTCTTATCGCTAAAATGAACAATGAGGGTCAGGTTAATGAAAGGACCTACAGAGGCGCCTCTGTTATAGAGCTTATACATACGGCAACCCTTGTGCATGACGACGTGGTAGATGATAGTGACAGAAGAAGAGGTTTCTTTTCTATCAACGCACTTTGGAAAAATAAAATTGCGGTATTGGTGGGTGATTTTTTATTGTCAAAAGGCCTGCTACTATCAATAGATAATGATGATTTTGATTTACTAAAAATCATATCTGTTGCTGTTAGAGAAATGAGTGAGGGAGAATTACTTCAAATCGAAAAAGCAAGAAACCTTGATATTACCGAGGCTGTTTATTTTGAGATTATCCGTCAAAAAACAGCAACACTCATAGCGGCATGCTGTGCTATGGGAGCTAGATCTGTGCATACCAGTGAAGATAAGGTTGAGGCAATGCGAAACTTTGGGGAGTTAATTGGTATTGCATTTCAGATAAAAGATGATTTGTTTGATTATTCTGAAAAAGCAATTGGAAAGCCAACAGGGATAGATATCAAGGAGCAAAAAATGACACTTCCTTTAATTTATGCCATTAATAATGCCTCCTCTAAAGATAAAAGCTGGCTTATCAACTCAGTGAAAAATCACAACAAAGACAAAAACCGTGTTAAGCAAGTAATACACTACGTGAAAACCCACGGAGGGCTTGACTATGCCAAACAGCAAATGAAAGACTACCAACAAAAAGCATTAGGTATTCTAGACTCTTACCCAAACTCACCTTACAAAGATTCATTGAAACTCCTGGTAAATTACGTGATTGACAGGAAGAAATAATCCTCTGTTTTTTATACATAAATGTGTGGTACATTTTATATATTGACATTGCTTTTATGTAGTTTTACAAACCTTTGCCAAAATTTATGATAAGTCGTTCCACCATAGATACTGTATTTGAAACTGCTCGTGTAGAGGAGGTGATTGGTGATTTCGTTCAGCTCAAAAAATCTGGAAGTAATTTTAAAGGCTTAAGCCCCTTCACAGACGAGCGAAGCCCAAGTTTTATGGTCTCTCCTGTAAAGCAAATCTGGAAAGATTTTTCTAGTGGTAAGGGCGGCAATGCCGTTACTTTTTTAATGGAGCATGAGCATTTTACCTATCCAGAGGCTATTAAATATCTTGCAAAAAAGTATGGTATAGAAATAGAAGAAATAGCCCAAACAGATGAGCAAAAACAGCTAGCTGATGCTCGTGAGAGTCTGTATTTGATAAATGAGTATGCTACGGGATATTTCCATAACAACTTACTAAAAACAGAACCAGGTAAGGCCATTGGGCTCTCTTATTTTAAAGAACGGGGTTTTACACAACAAACAATAGAAAAATTTAAACTAGGGTACTCCTTAGAGGGTTGGTCTGCCTTTACAGATCAAGCAATCAAAAAAGGATATAAGCTAGAATTTCTTGAGCAAATAGGCTTGTCAATTGTAAAGCAAGAAAAACAGTTTGACCGCTTTAAGGGACGTGTGATGTTTCCTATTTTAAGTATGAGTGGGCGTACCCTGGGTTTTGGGGGCAGAATATTAACCAATGATAAAAAAGCTGCTAAGTATTTAAACTCTCCGGAGAGTGATGTATATCACAAGAGCAAGGTCTTGTATGGTATCTATAATGCCAAACAAAGCATAGCTAAAGAAGATAACTGTTACCTTGTAGAGGGCTATACAGATGTTATACAATTTGCCCAGCGTGGTATTTCTAATGTGGTTTCCTCCTCAGGTACTGCTTTAACCCCTGAGCAAATTCGCCTGGTAAATAGACTTACCCAAAATATTACTGTATTATTTGATGGAGATGCGGCTGGTTTAAGAGCCTCTATAAGAGGAGTTGATCTTATTTTAGAGCAAGGCATGAACGTTAAAATTTGCACCTTCCCAGAGGGGGAAGATCCAGATAGTTTTGCTAAAAACAATACCCTTGACGTTTTGCAGAGTTACCTTTCAGAAAATGCAAAAGATTTTATTTCCTTCAAGGCTTCATTACTTGCCAAAGAGGCTGTCAACGATCCTGTTAAAAAAGCTGATACTATAAGAGATATGGTTGTAAGTATTTCTAAAATACCAGATCATATAAAACGCGAGGTATATATTAAAGAATGTGCACGTATTATGGATATTAGCGAGCAAGTATTGTTTAATACTCTTGCTCAGTTGCTGCAAAAAGAAGCCAAAGCTGTTTCTAAAAAAGCAGCACCTACCCAACAAGCTTTTAATGTTATTACGCCCAAAAGCCAACCTACAAAAAAGATAGATGAGCTTTTTGAATTAGAACGTAAAATTATTGAAATTCTATTATTGTACGGGGCTTTAAAAGAAGATTTTGAAGATCTTATATTAGAGGCAAACGACAATGGAGAAATTTCATTTAAACCAGAAATTAGCTCAAGTAAGGTATTTGAGAAAATTTACCTAGATCTTCAAGACGATGAAATTGAGTTTACAAATGAAACATTTAAGAGTCTGTACACTGAAATAATAACACAGTTCAATCAAGGGAAAGATTTTCAAGTAGATACCTTTATAAATGAGCTAGAAACAGAAAAAGCAAGTTTAGTGTCAGATATTTTGATGGATGATGAAAGACATGCTTTGCATGACTGGGAGCGCATGGAGATATATGTAAAAGCAAAGGATAGTGGGGTGTCACAAATAGTAAGCGAAACCATATTAAATCTTCGTAGGTTTTTAATAACCTTAAAGATAAAAGATCTTGTAAGTTCAGAGACAGAAAACGGGTCTTATAAAGATAGAAGTGTGCTTGAAACGGTAAAAGACTATAATACCTTACATAGTATTTTGTCAGAAAAATTAAGAAGGGTGGTGTAGGTTATCCGAAGTGAAACATCCTAGATTGATGAATTAAATCTGCAAGGTTATCTACTTTTAACTTTTTCAGTAACCTTGTTTTATAAGTGCTTACAGTTTTCTCGTTGATGTCTAACGCGTTGGCAATGTCTTTATTTCTTTTGCCACTACTTAGTAGATTAAGTACCTCAATCTCTCTTGAAGATAGTTTTTTGTATCTACTAATGGCATTGCTTTCTCCTACATTTCTGCTTGTAAATGTAGATGTTAATTCTTCATTCAAGAAAATACCTCCTTTTGCAATTTGCTTCATTGCTTTTACAAAGGTTTTAGTAGTCGCTGTTTTTGGAACATATCCAGCTGCACCAGATTTAATGGCGCGAAGTGCATAAATTTCTTCTGGGTGTGTGGAGAATATGAGTACCCGCATTTTTGGAAATTCTGCTTTTATATTTCGTAAAGCATTGATGCCGTTTATTTTAGGAATGTCAATTTCCATGACAAGGATATCTGGAGTGCTCTCTCTTAGGCTAGTGTATAAATCTTCAGCATTTCCAGCCTTACCTACAATTGCAAACTTCTTATTGTTTTTAAGCATACACACGATACCTTTTCTGGTAACAGGATGATTATCTGCGATAAATACAGTTTTCATGTTATAGGTTTTTGAATTTAATAAAATCTATAGAAACAAATGTAACAATGCTTTACGAAAAAGCAATGGAGTTTTTGTAATACTTTTACTACAGATATCAACCATTAAAAAAGAAATTAAAGTTTTAAAATTATTTGTAAACCCGCTACGATTTTTTACACAAGCTCCAATGGTATTTTACAAATTGGTATGGGTATCATTTTATGTTTGTTAGCTTTGTTGAGACGCGTGTATATTTTAAAGACCTCTTTTTCTCTATCTGTAAAATCACCTACGGCTTTGCCTAATCCTTGCATTTTCATTGCCCATTCTAATTCATCATAGCTTGCACCAATTTGATCTTGATCTGTGCGGCTATCCCCAAAGAGTCCATCTGTTGGAGCTGCTTCCAAAATGGCTTTAGACACCTTGATATGTTTTGCCAAAGTGTACACTTGGCTTTTAAGTAAGTCAGCGATAGGGCTTAGATCTACTCCTCCATCTCCATATTTAGTGTAAAACCCAACACCAAAATCTTCTACCTTGTTTCCCGTACCAGCCACTAAATAGTTGTGTACTCCAGCAAAATAATACAAGGTGGTCATTCTAAGTCTTGCCCTTGTGTTGGCAAGTGATACCTGTAGGGTATCTGTGTTGTTTATCTTGGGTAGTTGTGTTTTAAAGCCGTCAAACAAGTCTGTAAGGTCAACGTGTGTAGAAGTTACCCCATCAAATTGTTTTTTTAATCCAGCTATGTGCTCCTGTGCTCTTGTTACTTGTCCTTTGGCTTGATGTATAGGCATTTCTACACACAGTGTTTTAAGACCGGTCATAGCGCACAGGGTTGAGGTTACAGCGCTGTCTACCCCGCCACTCACTCCAATAACAAATCCATCCATTTTTGATTCTAAGGCATATTGTTTTAGCCATTGTACGATATGAGCTGTAAGTTTTTCTACCTGCATGTTGTTGGTTTAAAGCGATACATTATTTGATGAGCTCCAAAATTTTGCAATTTCTGAAGTTAGTAAGGTATTACAATGATTGTTAAAAGTGTATTTTTACACTTTTAAAATGCGAATAATACCCTTATTTGTAAAATTAATAAAAAGGAATTTCGTTACATAGCTTAGCACCTTTAATTATATGCAAAAATTTATTTTATTTTTATTGGCTTTATCCCTCTTGGGTTGTGATAAATCAGGAGATCTTGAAAAAGAAATTTCAAAAATACCAGTTGAGGTATCAATACTTAGATTTGACAAACAATTTACTACTACCTCTATTGATTCTCTTGGGCCTTTAAAAGAAAAATTTCCTATGTTTTTCCCAAAAAGGACCCCAGATAGTATTTGGATAGCAAAAATGCAAAATCCTTTGGTTCAACAAATGGCTGGTGAGGTTTTAAAAACATTCCCTGATCAAACAAAACTAGGAGGTAAGCTAGGTTCTTTATTCCAGCACATTAGGTATTATTTCCCGCGTTTTAAAGCTCCCACCACAGTTACCTTATTAAACGATATTGATTATCAAAACAGAGTCATTGTTGCCTCTGACACCCTTTTGTTAGTGTCTTTAGACAACTATCTTGGCGAGGATCACAGGTATTATTCTAATTTTAAAAGATACATCGTCAAAAATTTAAACCCATCAAGAATATCTGTAGATGTTGCAAAAGCCTATGCTCAAAAATACGTCTCACTGCCAACCAAAAATACTTTTTTGGAACAGATGGTTTATTTTGGTAAACAGTTGTATTTACAACAATTATGGTTACCCAATACCAGTGATGGCTATAAAATTGGATACACAGAAGACCAGTGGCAGTGGGCTGAAGAAAACCAGGTGTATATGTGGCGTTATTTTATAGAAAAAGAACTGTTATTTAGTACAGACCCCGGTCTTACTCCAAGATTTATTTCAAACGCTCCTTTTTCTAAATTTTACTTAGAGCTTGATAATGAATCTCCTCCAATGTTAGGGCGCTATGTGGGTTGGCAAATAGTGCGTTCTTTTATGAAAAACAATAACATTACTCCCCAACAATTACTGGTCTTCGATGCAGAGACTTTATTTAAAAAATCTAAATATAAACCAAAAAAATAATGGCAATTTCAAACAAATCAAAAATCATCATTGATGTTTCACTAGACGAGAATAAGGTTCCAGAAAAATTGCACTGGAGCGCAAAGGATGGTGGTGTTTCCAATCAAGAGACAAAAGCGATGCTACTCTCTGTTTGGGATCCAAAAGCCAAAGAATCTATGCGTATAGATTTATGGACTAAGGATATGCCCCTAGATGAAATGAAAATATTTTTTCATCAAACATTAAGCGCCATGGCAGATACATTTAATCGTGCTACAAACGACGAGAAAATGACGGCAACAATGAAAGATTTCTGTGATTATTTTGCTGAAAAATTAGAATTGAAAAAAAAATAATTTATTTATTCAACCTTTTCGATGAAACTTATTTTTGTGTACAATACAAGCCACACCAATTCAGGATCTTTATTGGCTAGTGCTCGTAAGTTTTTTAATCCCACAAAAAACCAGTGTGATTTGTGCAGCTTGACCCACGGTGTTTTTTTTGAAAAACAACGATGGAAGACCTTTAAAAAATCTACAGATTTAGAAATGATTTTTCTTCACAAAGATCAATTTTTAAAACAGTATAAATCTAAGTGGCTCCCCAGGTATAATTTTCCGGTAATTCTTTCTCAACACAAGGGTGCCCTTGAGCTATTTATAACCACTGCAGATATTGTAAAAATTAAAGATGTTGCGGGTTTGGTTGCTGCAATTAAATCAAGAATATAAGGGACTTTTTAAAGAGTGTCTTTTACTTGTTGGTTGATGAGTTCAATGTTATTTATAACATCCTCTTTGCCCTTCTTTTTGCTAGAGGAGGTGACAAAATATGCAGGCATTTCTTCCCAGCTTTCCAACATTTTTTTTATGTAGGTTTCCACGTTTCTAGTCAACGCGTTGGGTTTTAATTTATCTGCTTTGGTGAAGATAATTTGAAACGGAATATTTGCCTCACCCAAATAGCGCATAAAGTCTATATCAACTGGCTGGGGTTCGTGTCTGCAATCTATCAAAACAAAGGCAAGCACTAGTTGTGATCGCTTCTCAAAATAGTCTGTGATAAATTTTTGAAATGTTTTTTTTGCTTTTTTCGAAACCCGTGCATATCCATATCCAGGTAAATCTACTAAATACCAACTTTTATTAATTATGAAGTGATTTATTAGTTGAGTTTTTCCTGGCCTTCCAGAGGTTTTGGCTAGGTTTTTTCTGTCAACCAGCATGTTGATTAGAGATGATTTTCCTACGTTAGAGCGGCCTATAAAAGCATATTCAGGCAAGCGCTCTTTTGGGCATTTTGACACATCGCTATTGCTCATTACAAACTCAGCAGATTTTATTTTCATGGTGTGTATATTACCGGTTTGTAAAGGGTATTTTTTAAGCGTTTGGTTAGAAACAGATTAAATAGAACGTTTTTCTAGCCAAGCCATCAAAATTTCATTAAACGTGTCAGGATGTTCCATCATAGCGGCATGACCACATTTTTCAATCCAAAATAAGTCACTATCTGGTAGTTTCTCATGGAATTCTTTACCAACAGGTGGTGGTGTTACAGCGTCATTTTCACCCCAGATGATGCAAGTTGGTGTATTCATCTTAGGAAGATCTTTACCCATGTTGTGACGTATAGCGCTTTTTGCAATTGCTAAGGTGCGTATGAGTTTTGCTCTATCATTTACTGTTTCAAAAACTTCATCTACCAGTTCTGGAGTAGCTATTGCTGGATCGTAAAAGACATCCTCTGTTTTTGCCTTGATATAGTTTCTGTCACCTCTTTTTGGATAGCTTTCTCCCATGGCGCTTTCGTAAAGCCCACTGCTACCTGTTATTACAAGTGCTTTAACATTTTTAGGATATTGTTTGGTGTACAGCAATCCTATGTGTCCTCCAAGAGAATTTCCGAGTAAAATAACAGAATCAAGTTTTTTGTAAGTGATAAATTCTTTGAGGTATTTTGCGAAAGAATTTACATTGGTTGTAAGTATTGGAAGCTCGAATAAAGGCAACTCTGGGATGATAACTTTATATCCTTTGTCTGGAAAAAACTGTGCTACATTGTCAAAGTTACTAAGACCACCCATGAGCCCATGGAGTATAATCATGGGGGTGCCTTCGCCAATCTCTAGGTACTTAAACTTTCCTTCTTCTTTAAGTTGATGCGCCATTAAATCTTTAGGTTATAAAAACAAAAATACACTTTTTTTATTCAATGTTGTGCAAGCATACATTAAGTAAAATTCAATGTAATTTTTGAAGCAAAAATTGTTAAAACTCTGAGAGCAGAATATTTTTAATTCACTTAAAAACAGGCTATTACACTCACACACCTCCTCTTTGACCTAAAACTTATTAACAATGTGGTAAAATGTGGTAAAATGTGGGAAATACTCTTTATATTTGACTTTTATCCAACGAAATTTAATGTTCGGTTTAAACCACATAAATGCTCAATTTAATAGGAACATACGAATGTAAAGCAGATGTAAAAGGAAGGCTAATGATGCCTGCTCCTTTAAAAAAACAATTGGCCCCAGTGATGTCTGGTGGCTTTGTAATAAAGCGTGCTGTTTTTCAACCTTGTTTAGAAATATATCCTATAGACCAGTGGAATACCCTGATGGATAAAATCAGTAAGCTCAATCGGTTTAACCGTAAAAATGTTGATTTTATTCGCCGTTTTACCGCGGGTGTAAAGACCGTTGAGATGGATGCTGCAGGAAGATTAAACATCCCTAAGGATTTGGCTTTGTTTGCTGGCATTACAAAAGAGGTGGTGCTTTCTTCTGCCATAAATATTGTAGAGGTGTGGGATAAAAAAGCGTACGAAAAGGCTATTAATGACGCTGCAAACGATTTTGCTGACCTGGCAGAAGACGTGATGGGTGATACTACAATAGCCGATGGATTATCATAACCCTGTTTTACTGCATCCAACGGTAGATGGTTTAGATATAAAGCCAGACGGTGTTTATGTAGATGTTACTTTCGGAGGTGGTGGTCATTCAAAAGAGATATTAAGTAGGCTTTCTGCCAAGGGTACCCTAATTGCTTTTGACCAAGACGCAGATGCATTGGCAAATACAATTGATGACCCAAGGTTTATTTTGGTCAACGAAAACTTTAGATTTTTAAAGCGCTTTCTACGCTTTCACGCAATAAAACAAGTAGATGGAATTCTTGGTGATTTTGGTGTTTCATCTCATCAGTTTGATGTTGCCAAACGTGGTTTTTCTACAAGATTTGAGGCAGATTTAGATATGAGAATGAACCAGCAGGCTGCTTTTTCTGCCTTTGATGTGGTCAATAATTATGAACAGGCACACCTAAGGAGTGTTTTGTTTGAGTATGGTGAGCTTAGAGCCGCAGCTGGAATGGCAAGAATAATTTGCGAGACTAGAAAAAACCAGCAGATAAAAACTAGTGATCAGCTCAAGAAAGCATTGGGGAGGTTTTTGCCCAAACATAGAGAGAATAAGATTCTTGCTCAGGTCTATCAGGCAATTAGAATTGAAGTAAACCAAGAACTTGAGGTTTTGAAAGAGTTTTTGCAACAAACCATAGAGGTCTTAAAGCCCGGTGGGAGACTTAGTTTGATAAGTTATCATAGCTTGGAGGATAGACTAGTGAAGCGCTTTATGCGTAACGGGATGTTTGAAGGTGAACCAGAAAAAGATGTTTTTGGAAGGGTGGAGGTTCCCTTAAAGCCAGTTGGAAAATTTATAATACCAACAGAGCAAGAAATAAAAACAAATAATAGGGCTAGAAGTGCAAAGTTAAGAGTTGCTCAAAAAATATAAAATTAACAAATAAGCTGCCTTAATGTCTTTGGCAGTGTTTGGTAAATGAAAAAAAAAATATACAACATCATAAAAGGTAGGTTTTTGGTAAGTGACGATACTTTCAAGAATTGGAGATTTATTGTCTTTTTCAACCTTTTGTTTTTAATCATGATAGCAAGTAGTCATACTGCAGATAAAAAAGTACACCGTATTGCTAAACTAAGCAATGAGGCTAAAGAATTAAAGAGTGAATATTTGGATGTAAGAAAACAACTCACTCAAGCAAAAATGGAAAGTAAGTTAACGGCGGTAATGTCAAAAACTGGATTACAAACCAGTACGATACCCCCCCAGAAAATAAGTATCATTAAAAAACAGTAGCGCGGTGTCAAATAATCAGAAAAACATATTAAACCGCTTATATTTTGTCGCTGGAGGTATGTTTCTCTTCGGGCTACTTATTGCTTTTAAGTTAATTAACATACAATTTGTTGAAGGTGATATGTATCGTGAATTGGCAGCAAAAGATGCTACCAAAAATGTTGTGATACCTGCCAATAGAGGTAATTTATATGCAGATGATGGTAGTCTTTTGGCTAGCTCTGTGCCTAAATATGATATTAGGTTTGATGCTGTTACTGTTAGTGAGAGAGATTTTTCTGAAAACTTAACTCCACTGGCTACCTCCCTTAGTGCCATGTTTGATAAATCTTCTTCTTATTATCAAAATCTTTTACGCACCGCAAGATCAAACAAAAACAGATACCTATTAATTGCCAAAAAGCTGGGATACTCAGACTACGTGAAAGTTAAAAATATGCCTTTGTTTAAAAAGGGGTCTAACAGAGGTGGACTCATTGTAATACCTGCCACTGTCCGGGAGCATCCAATGGGTAAAATTGCAGAGCGATTGGTTGGAAATGAAGATAGAACCACCCCTGGCAATTATTCTGTTGGCTTAGAGGGTGCTTATCATAAGGCGCTTAGTGGTAAAGAAGGCAGACGTTTAAAGCAAAGGATTTCAAAAGGAAGATGGAAACCTGTTTATGATGAAAATGAAATAGAGCCCCAAGACGGCTATGATGTTATTTCTACCATAAATGTAAACATACAAGATGTAGCCCATCATGCTTTATTAAAACAACTTGAAGATTACCAAGCAGATCACGGAAGTGTTATTGTAATGGAAGTTGCAACAGGAGAGATTAAAGCAGTTGCTAATTTAGGAAAGAGCAGAGATGGCGGTTATTATGAACGGTTAAATTATGCAGTTGGAGAATCCAGTGAACCTGGGTCTACTTTTAAAACAATTGCTATGACGGTAGCCTTGGAGCAAAAGGTGTTAGATACCGCAACCCTTGTTGATACTAAAAAGGGTAAAATAAGGATGTATGGCCGTACTATTTCAGACTCAAAAAGAGGTGGCTATGGTAAGATATCTGCAGCCAAAGCCTTGGAGGTATCCTCAAATATTGGGTTTGCTACTATGATTGATAGCGCCTATAGAGACGATCCAAAAAAATTCACAGACCAAGTAAAAAAATGGAAGCTTGACCAAAAAATTGGTATTTCTATTTTGGGGGAAGGGACACCTGTAATTCCTGAAGTGGGAGATGCCCTTTGGAGTAAAAATGCGTTGCCGTCTATCTCCTATGGATATAATTTAAAAATGACGCCGCTACAAATTTTAACTTTTTACAATGCTATTGCAAATAACGGCACCATGGTTAGGCCTCGTTTTGTAAAAGAAATAAGGTCATGGAACAAACAAATAGAGGCTTTTGATACAGAGGTTATAATAGATAAGATAGCCTCAATGGCTACCATAGGCAAGATCCAAGAGGTTTTAAAGAATATTGTTGTGCGTGGTACCGGAAAAAGCTTGTACTCCAAAAACTTTTCAATGGCAGGAAAAACGGGTACTGCAAGAATAGAATATGCAGACCTTGACGCTTGGTTGAAAGATAAAAAATATGTGTCCTCGTTTGCTGGTTACTTTCCTGCAGATCAGCCTAAATACTCTTGTATAGTGGTAATATATAAGCCATCTGCAAAAAAGGGGTACTATGGAGCAGATGTTACAGGGCCTGTCTTTAAGCGTATTGCCCAAAAAATATACACAGATAGTCCTTTAAAGGCAGAGATTGCTTCCAAAGATTTACTTGATGTGACCACCCAAAAAGATTTTGATGGCTACTATCAATTTACCCATGGGGAGACCGCCGTAGTGCCAAATGTAAAAGGAATGCCTGCAATGGACGCCATTGCACTACTTGAAAATCTGGGACTTAGGGTCCAATTAAAAGGCAGCGGAAGGGTAGCGTGGCAGTCACTTTCAATGGGAGTTAAAATAAAAGAAGGTCAAGAAATAATACTCAATTTATCGTGATTACATTAAAAGACATATTATATAAAGTTTCTCTTGAAAAAGTAGTGGGAAATACGGCTGTGGCTTTTCGTGAATTACAGTTCGATAGTCGTAAAGTTGGCCTAGATGACGTTTTTGTTGCCATAGAAGGCACACAAAGTGATGGGCATCAATTTATCAAAAAGGCTATAGACCAAGGCGCTTTGGCAGTGGTTTGTCAGCAAATGCCCAAAGAGATTATAAATGGTGTTACCTACTTGCAGGTTCAAGATACCCAACAAGCCCTGGCAATAATGGCGTCTCATTTTTATGGAAATCCATCGCGGGAACTACAATTGGTTGGGGTAACGGGCACCAATGGTAAGACAACTATTGCAACGCTATTGCATACCCTTTTCACATCTGCAGGGTACAGCGCAGGTCTTTTATCAACCATAAAAATTGTCATTGGTACTACAGCGCAAGTTGCTACTCATACAACTCCAGATAGTTTGGCCATTAATAAGTATTTACGTCAAATGGTTGACGCGGGAGTAACGTATTGTTTTATGGAAGTAAGCTCTCACGGTATCGACCAAAAAAGGACTGCGGGCTTGCATTTTGTTGGCGGCATTTTCACGAATCTTTCTCATGATCATCTAGACTACCACACAAGCTTTAAGCAATACCGTGATGTCAAAAAATCATTCTTTGACTCCTTGCCAAAATCAGCCTTTGCTTTAACAAACGCTGATGATAAAAATGGTCCTGTAATGCTGCAAAACACAAAGGCTAGAAAGTATACCTACGGCTTAAAAACGATTGCTGATTATAAAGCCCAAATTTTAGAAAACCAATTGCAAGGATTGCTTTTGAAGATTAATAATCAGGAATTATGGGTAAAACTCATCGGAAATTTTAATGCCTATAACCTTTTGGCTATTTATGCCACTGCAGAAAAATTAGGACTTAAACAATTAGAGATTCTTCAGCTTTTAAGTACCCTAGAGAGTGTAGAGGGGAGATTTCAATACTTAGTCTCTGAGGGTAAAATAACTGCAATTATTGATTATGCGCATACACCAGACGCATTAAAAAACGTGCTTGAGACTATAAATGCTATAAGAACTGGTAATGAAGAGCTTATCACTGTAGTGGGTTGCGGGGGTGATAGAGATGTTGAAAAAAGACCAAAAATGGGTGCTATTGCGGCCACATTGAGTACCAAGGTAATTTTTACAAGTGATAACCCACGGTCAGAAAATCCAGATACAATCATACAAGATATTGAAGCGGGTGTCCCGCCACAGCACTATAAAAAAACCCTTGCCATTACAGACAGAAAACAGGCAATAAAGACTGCCTGTCAAATGGCAAAGCAGCATGATATTATTTTGGTGGCTGGAAAGGGCCATGAAACTTATCAAGAAATACAAGGTGTACGCAATGACTTTGATGATCGTAAAACCATACAAGAATTATTAATCGCCCTAAATAAATAAAGCTATGTTATACTATTTGTTTGATTTTTTAGATAAAACCTATGATTTGCCTGGAGCAGGATTGTTTCAGTTTATCACCTTTAGGGCAGCTCTAGCGGTTATTACCTCTTTACTAATTGCTACTGTTTGGGGTAAGAAGATTATCAAGATTTTACAGGATAAACAAATGGGTGAAACCATAAGAGACCTTGGTCTGCAGGGTCAGTCAGAGAAGGCAGGAACCCCTACAATGGGAGGTTTGATTATTATTTTAGCCACACTAATTCCAGTGTTGTTGTTTGCTAAATTGGATAATATTTATGTGATTTTATTGATAGTAACTACCCTTTGGATGGGGGCAATAGGTTTTTTGGATGACTATTTAAAAAAGTTTAAAAATGACAAGGATGGTTTGCCTGGAAAATTTAAAGTAATAGGCCAAGTTGGGTTAGGCATCATCGTGGGTGCTACTATGTTTTTTCATAGCGATATCACTGTTAAAACAGAAAAGTTAGATCCAATTACAGGTCAAGAAATTGTTACTAATAGGGGCACAAAAACATTTAATGATGCAGAAAAAACATTGTTAACTACCATGCCCTTTGTAAGCGGGAACGAGATTAACTATGAGAAATTAGTGACTTGGGCTGGAGATGAGTACGCATCTTTTGCGTGGTTGATATTTATACCCTTAGTAATTTTTATTATCACCGCAGTTTCTAATGGGGCCAATCTTACAGATGGTATCGATGGGCTTGCCGCTGGCACCTCTGCTATTATAGCCGTTACTCTAGCCATTTTTGCTTGGGTTAGTGGTAATGTGATTTTTTCAGACTACCTCAATATCATGTATATCCCAAACACGGGAGAGCTTACCATTTTTATTATGGCCTTTGTTGGAGCCCTTATAGGGTTTTTATGGTATAACGCATATCCAGCACAAGTGTTTATGGGTGATACAGGGAGTTTAACCATTGGTGGAATTATCGCTGTTATCGCTATAGCCATTAGAAAAGAATGGTTGATTCCTATTTTATGCGGTATTTTTTTAATGGAGAACCTCTCGGTGGTATTGCAAGTGGGTTGGTTTAAATACACCAAAAAGAAATTTGGAGCAGGAAGACGCATATTTAAAATGTCTCCCCTACATCATCATTATCAAAAAGGAGGGTTTCATGAAAGTAAAATTGTTACTCGTTTTTGGATTGTTGGAATTTTCTTAGCGGTATTAACCATTGTGACATTAAAAATTAGATAATAAATAAAAGATGCCTTTAGGGCTTTGAAAAAGTATTTGGAGTTAAAAATGAAACAAAAACTAGTCATATTAGGAGCAGGAGAAAGTGGTGTCGGCGCCGCCATTTTGGGCCAGCAAAAGGGCTATGATGTTTTTGTGAGTGATTACGGGTCTATTAAAGATCAGTATGCTAAGGTGTTAACAAGCAGTCACATTGCTTGGGAAGATAAAGGACATACTGTTTCTCAGATTATAGCTGCAGATGTAGTGGTGAAAAGCCCTGGTATTGCAGATCTAGCGCCAATAGTATGTAGTTTAAAACAGGCTGGAGTACAGGTGATTTCAGAAATAGAATTTGCTGCACAGTTTACAGAGGCAACAATTGTGGCAATAACAGGAAGTAATGGTAAAACTTCAACGGCAAGTTTGACATATGCCCTGCTTAAGGAAGATTTAAATGTGGCTCTTGGAGGGAATATTGGAGACAGCTTTGCTGCACAGGTTGCATCACCAGACTATAAAAACTATGTGTTGGAGCTCAGTAGTTTTCAGTTAGATGGTATCAAAAAATTTGCTCCCCACATTGCGGTTTTAACAAACCTAAGTCCAGACCATCTTGATAGGTATGAGAATTCTTATCAAAAATACATAGCCTCAAAATTTAGAATAACCATGAATCAAACTGCGTCAGACTATTTTATCTACGACGGGGATGATATCCAAATAAATAAATGGCTAGAGCGCCATGAAATCAAAGCCATAAAATTACCCTTCTCGCTCACACAAACCCTAGAGCAAGGAGCTTATATAAAAGAAAATAAAATAATAATAACCATACAAAACACCCAATTCACTATGCCAATTGCAACGTTAGGACTTCAAGGAAAACACAATGTAAAAAATGCGATGGCTGCAAGTACTGTAGCTACGCTATTAAAAATTAGAAAAGCAACTATAAGAGAATCTTTAGAGAGTTTTCAAGGTGTTGAACACCGGCTAGAAAAAGTCTTAAAGATTAATAATGTGATGTATATCAATGATAGTAAAGCTACCAATGTAAATGCAACTTTTTACGCCCTAGATAGTTTAAAAACTCCAACGGTCTGGATTGTTGGTGGTGTAGATAAGGGTAATGACTATAGTGAGCTTTTGCCCCTTGTTAATGAAAAAGTAAAAGCCATTGTGTGTTTAGGTTTGGATAATGAGAAAATCAAAGCGCAATTTAGTAATGTGGTAGATATACTCGTGGAGACTGCCGGTATGCAAGAGGCTGTAAAAGTTGCCTATAAATTGGCTAACAGGAACGATACTGTTTTGCTGAGTCCTGCATGTGCTAGTTTCGATTTGTTTACTAATTATGAAGACAGAGGTAGACAATTTAAAGAAGCTGTGAGACATCTTTAATTGCTCAAAAACAATATTAAAACGCATTAATTTTACACCTATACGTGAAGTCATTATTTAAAAACATACAAGGAGATAGATTTATTTGGGCCATTATTGGTGTGCTGGCTATTTTTTCTTTTTTACCTGTCTATAGTGCAAGTAGTAATTTAGCCTATTTGTATGGAGATGGGAATACCTTTAAATTTCTGGCAAAACATTTTGCACATCTTGTACTAGGTTTTGGTATTTTGTATGGAGTACATAAAATACCATATCATTATTTTAAAGGCTTATCCATAATTGCGCTGCCAATTGTTGTGGTTTTATTGCTTTTAACAATGGCTCAAGGAACTACCATTGGTGGGGCAAATGCCAGTAGATGGATTCGAGTACCACTGGTTGGTGTTACATTTCAGACTTCTACCTTAGCCTCTGTGGTGCTCATGACCTATGTGGCTAGATATCTCTCTACTATTAACTCTTCTATTATTAGTTTTAAGCAAACTTTAGTGCCGTTGTGGTTGCCTGTTTTTTTGGTGCTAGGACTTATTTTGCCAGCAAACTTTTCTACGGCAGCAATTATTTTTGCCATGGTTGTTTTGTTGGTTTTTATTGGGGGGTATCCTTTTAAGTATTTGGCAATTATTTTAACTACAGGGCTGCTATTTTTGAGTCTGTTTGTACTTACGGCAAAGGCATTTCCAGATGTGTTCCCAAATAGGGTAGACACTTGGATTAGCAGGGTAGTTAGTTTTGTAGACAAAACAGACAAGGAAGCAGATTACCAAATCACAAAAGCAAAAACTGCTATTGCCTCAGGGGGTATCACTGGTTTGGGCCCAGGAAAAAGTGTGCAAAAAAACTTCTTGCCACAATCTTCCTCAGATTTCATCTATGCCATTATTGTTGAAGAATTTGGGATTCTAGGTGCTTTAATTGTCATGCTGGTGTATCTATTACTACTTTTTAGACTGGTTATTGTAGCGCATAAATCTAACGCTATGTTTGCTAAGTTACTAGTAATTGGTGTAGGGTTACCTGTTGTGTTTCAGGCGCTCGTAAATATGGCCGTTGCCGTTGAGTTGTTTCCAGTTACTGGACAAACATTGCCCCTTATAAGTAGTGGAGGAACTAGTATTTGGATGACATGTCTTGCCCTGGGTATCGTATTGAGTGTGAGTGCAAAAAGAGAGATAGAAAAAAATCAAGAGCAGGCCATGGATAATCCACTTGATATATTGAGTCAAACCCTTTAAATAGCTATTTATTAACAAACAAAAGACATACAAGTTTATTATCTCAGGCGGAGGCACTGGTGGTCATATTTATCCAGCCATTGCAATTGCTAATGAATTAAAGCTTCGTTTTCCTGATGCTTCGTTTTTGTTTGTTGGGGCCAAAGACAGAATGGAAATGCAGAAAGTACCTCAAGCGGGCTACACTATAAAAGGTCTTTGGATTGCAGGTCTTCAACGGTCCTTAACTTTAAAAAACGTATTATTTCCTCTTAAATTAATTTCTAGTTTGTGGGCCTCTAGAAGGATAATCAAATCCTTTAAACCCGATGTTGCCATTGGTACGGGAGGTTATGCAAGCGCACCTTTATTAAAAATGGCTTCTTTAAGAGGGATTCCTTGTTTAATTCAGGAACAAAATAGCCATGCAGGAATTACTAATAAATGGCTGGCTACAGAGGTACAAAGTATTTGTACGGCCTATGGTGCAATGGATCAATTTTTCCCTATCAATAAAATACATGTAACGGGAAATCCCGTACGTCAAGACTTGCTAAATATCTCCAAGGATAGATCACAAGCTCTCTCTTTTTTTAAACTAAGTGCAAACACCAAAACAATTTTGGTTTTAGGGGGTTCTTTAGGAGCCAAAAAAATCAATGAATTAATAGATGCTCACTTACCTTATTTTAATAAAAATGAGATTCAAGTACTATGGCAATGCGGAAAAATATATGCTAGAGGTTATCAAAACAGGACCCAAAGAAACATTCAAGTTCATCCCTTTATAAACCGTATGGATTTGGCATACGCTGCTGCAGATATTATTATAAGTAGAGCGGGCGCATTGTCTGTATCTGAGTTATGTTTGGTGGGGAAACCTGTGATTTTTATTCCAAGTCCTAATGTTGCTGAAGACCATCAAACAAAAAATGCCTTGTCTATCTCTCAAAATAATGCAGCCATTTTATTGCATGAAAAACACGCTCAGGGGCAGTTTGAAACTATTATTGATGACTTACTCAATGATCTTACAAGGCAGAAGCAATTAGGGGCTGCTATTTTAGCGTTGGCAAAACCCAATGCTACAAAAGACATTGTTGATCAAATTGAAAAATTAATCCAACACAGGGTATAGATGAATCTTCTTGAAAACATACAATCTATTTACTTTGTTGGCATTGGCGGGATAGGGATGAGTGCCCTTGCTCGTTTTGCTCTTAAAAAAAACATTGCAGTCTTTGGTTATGATAAAACAGCAACAGGGTTAACTGCCACCTTAGAAAAAGAAGGAGCTGTTATTTCTTTTGTAGATAATGAGGTGTCATTACCACAACAAATTAAAGATACTGCAAGCTCACTTGTAGTGTATACTCCAGCAATTCCTGAGGATAACAAAATTTTACAGTGGTTTACAAGGCAACATTACAAGATTATGAAGCGCTCTGAGCTTCTAGGCGCCTTAACCCAAGATACGCTTTGTCTGGCTGTGGCAGGAACTCATGGTAAAACTACTACTTCTGCTATTTTAGGACATTTGTTGGCTTATTGTGATATGCCGGTAACTGCTTTTTTAGGAGGTATAACAGAGAATTATAAATCTAATTTTATAAGCAAGGGAACGGCCATAACAGTTGTGGAGGCAGATGAGTTTGACCGTTCGTTTTTGACCTTACAACCAGATATTGCATGTATTACCTCAATGGATGCAGATCATCTAGATATCTATGGAGATGCCACTGCCTTGGAGGCTTCTTTTGTTGCCTTTGCAGATTTGGTAGCTAATAAAAATAAGCTTTTACACAAAAAAGGATTGCCTTTACAAGGGCAAAGTGTTGCCCTTGATGAACCTGCGGCCTATCAAGGAGAAAACATACGGATAGAAAACGGCGCTTACAAATTTGATTTTATTGCACCCCAAGTAGCACTGCGTGATATGGAGTTTTGTTTGCCAGGACACCATAATTTGCATAATGCGGTTACAGCTTTAGCTATGGCTATTTTGGCGGGTGCACCAACCCATTTATTAAAAGAAGCGTTATCAAACTTCAAGGGGGTAGCGCGAAGATTTTCTTATCGAATTAGAAGAGATGATCTGGTTCTTATTGATGATTATGCACACCATCCAACAGAACTTGATGCGCTTTATCAAGGAGTGAGTGAGATGTATCCAGAGCAGAAAAAAGTGATTGTTTTTCAGCCACATTTGTTTAGCAGAACGCGAGATTTTATAGATGAGTTTGCCGAAAGCTTAGCCAGATTCGATCAGGTACTTCTGTTGGATATTTATCCTGCAAGAGAAACTCCAATTAAGGGAGTAGATTCTCTTTTGCTGTTGGAAAAAATAAAGAAAATTGCATTAAATGTTGACAATATTTCTTTGGTTTCTAAAGAATCACTTGCAGAACATTTACAGAACTCTACTTGCAGGATTAAATTATTGGTTGGCGCTGGAGATATTGGAGCAGAAGTTTCACACATTACTAAAATACTTGAGTATGAAAATTAATTGGAGCTTTCTAGGTTTTATAGTGCTTTCTAGCTTTGTTGTGTTTCTTTTTGGTTTCTCAAAACAAAGAAATGAAGCCAGAAATTTATCTAAAATAGTGGTAAGTTTTGAGGATAAAACGCCTCCTTTTATCACCTTAGATTCGGTTAATAAATTGTTAATACAAAATTTTGAGACTGTAACTAGCATCCCAAAAGAAGCGGTAGATTTGAAAGAGGTGGAGCAACGATTGCTGGAAAATAAGATGATTCACCGCGCAGAAGTTTTTATTACTGTTGATGGAATATTAGGGGCAAACATAAAGCAAAGAACCCCCATTGCCAGGGTTGTTGAAAAACAAGATTATTACCTTGATACTGAGGGAGAAAGAATGCCTTTATCAGGGGTGTATACGGCAAGAGTTCCAATTGTTACAGGAGCAGTTACAAAACATGCAAAACAAATTACTGATTTGTTGTTACAGATAAATCAAGACCAGATGATAAAAAGTAGTGTTGTAGCCTTGGATGTTTTTCAAGATGGAACACTTGAAATGCGAATTCGCAAACAAGATTTTACAGTGCTTTTTGGAACAACAAAAAATGCAGCTTTAAAATTTCAGAATTACAAAGCATTTTATCAAAAAATAAAACAAGATAGTATGTTGACTGGCTACAAAACCGTTGATTTAAGATTTGGCAACCAAGTAGTGGCAACAAAAAAATAAAGGCTATGGAACAGACAAACATTGCTGTAGGACTCGATATTGGAACAACAAAGATTGTTGCAATGGTAGGCAGGGAGAATGAGTATGGTAAGATGGAGATTTTAGGGATTGGTAAATCCAAGAGTTTGGGTGTGCACCGAGGGGTTGTAAATAATATTACTCAAACCATACAATCTATACAGCAGGCCATCACTGACGCAGAAACTTCTTCAGGAATTAAGATAGAAGATGTGGTAGTGGGTATTGCAGGACAGCACATACGAAGTTTACAGCACAGTGACTACATCACTAGATCAGACAGTGATGAGGTAATTGACCTGAGTGATATTGATAGCCTATGTAATCAAGTACACAAACTTGTGATGTTACCTGGTGAAGAAATATTACATGTTTTACCACAAGATTTTAAAGTAGATGGACAGGCAGAGATTAAAGAACCCATTGGGATGTATGGTGGGCGTTTGGAAGCCAATTTTCATGTTGTTGTAGGGCAAGTTGCTTCTATAAAAAATATTGGTCGTTGCGTTAAAAGTGCTGGATTGAAGCTAAGCGGTATTACCCTAGAGCCACTAGCCTCTGCAAATGCCGTACTAAGTCAAGAAGAGAAAGAGGCAGGTGTTGCCCTCATTGATATAGGAGGTGGTACAACCGATCTAGCAATTTTTAAAGACGGTATTATACGCCACACCGCTGTGATTCCTTTTGGAGGTAATGTCATTACAGAAGACATCAAAGAAGGTTGTAGCATCATTGAAAAGCAGGCAGAATTACTTAAAATAAAATTTGGTTCTGCATGGCCAGGAGAAAATAAAGATAATGAAATAGTCTCTATCCCAGGATTAAGAGGTAGAGATCCAAAAGAGATCACCCTAAAAAATCTTTCAAAAATCATCCACGCTAGAGTGGTAGAGATTATAGAGCAGGTGTATTTAGAAATAAAAAATTACGGCCACGAAGAGCAAAAAAAGAAATTAATTGCAGGAATTGTACTAACGGGTGGAGGTGCTCAATTAAAGCATTTAAAACAATTGGTGGAGTATATAACGGGTATGGATACCAGGATAGGATATCCTAATGAGCATTTGGCTGGAGATAGTGATAGTGAAACCACAAGCCCATTATATGCAACTGCCGTTGGCCTTGTTATGAACAGTTTGGAGAGCAAGGCTCGTGCTATTAGAATTGCCAAGCCAGAAGATAAAGGCACTCAAGTAGGAGAGCAACCACCAAGTGATGATGATCAAGGAACTCCTGAAGGAGAAACTGATGACTTGCCACAAGAGCCCGATAAGCAACGTTCAAGTATTTTTGATACTTGGGCAGAGAAGTTTAAACAATTTCTTGACAACGCAGAATAATAAATATCATAGTTAAAAAATATTATAACCCTCGCAAAAAAAAAGTATATGCCAGAATTTGACAACATATCGTTCGATCTGCCCAAAAACCAATCAAATGTCATTAAAGTAATTGGCGTTGGTGGTGGTGGTAGTAATGCCATAAATCACATGTTTAATCAAGGGATTAAAGGTGTAGATTTTGTGATTTGTAATACAGATGCACAAGCATTAGAGAACAGTGCTGTTCCCAACAAAATCCAATTAGGTATTGATTTAACAGAAGGTCTTGGTGCTGGTGCCAATCCTAAAATTGGAGAACAATCTGCCGTAGAGAGTATGGCAGAAATAAAAAGCATGTTAACAACCAATACAAAGATGATTTTTATCACCGCTGGTATGGGGGGAGGAACGGGTACAGGAGCTGCGCCAATAATAGCGAGAATGGCAAAAGATCTTGATATTTTAACTGTTGGTATTGTTACCATTCCTTTTCACTTTGAGGGAGCAATGCGAAACGAGCAGGCGCAAATTGGGGTAGAAAATTTACGTCAAAATGTAGATAGTTTGGTGGTTATTAATAATAACAAACTACGGGATGTGTATGGAAACCTTGGTTTTAAAGCTGGGTTTTCAAAAGCAGATGAGGTCTTGGCTACTGCCGCTAGGGGTATAGCAGAGGTAATTACACATCACTACACACAAAATATTGATTTACGTGACGCCAAAACGGTATTATCTAATAGCGGTACTGCCATAATGGGTAGTGCAACTTCTAGTGGTGCCAATCGTGCTCAAATTGCCATTACCAAAGCACTAGATTCTCCACTTTTAAATGACAATAAGATAGCAGGAGCTAAAAATGTACTGTTACTTATTGTGTCTGGAACCGAAGAGATTACCATAGATGAAATTGGAGAAATAAGTGATCATATCCAAACTCAAGCTGGTCACGGAGCTAATATTATTATGGGTGTTGGTGATGACGAAACACTAGATGGATCTGTTTCTATAACTGTTATTGCTACAGGATTTGATGCAGAGCAGCAAAATGAAATCACCAATACTGAGACTAAAAAAATTATCCATACTCTTGGTGATGAGACCAAAGCGCAGTTAGACCTAACTCCAAATGTAACGGCTACAAAAGTAGTGCTGCCAGAGCAAAAAAACCCTGTAAAAAGACCTGCACAAACTCAGACTCCAGATGAGCCTATTATTGTTCACACACTTTTTGAGGTAGATGAGCAAGAACCAGAAATGAAAACTGAGTCGGAGTTATTTACGGACTCAGGTGAGCAAGCATCTCAGGATTTAAATCTAGAGATGACCCAAATTCAAGAAGATCCTTTTGAGGGGTATATAGCAACCTCAGATCTTATCAAGAATATTGATGTAGAGTCTAACCTAGTTGATATCCATTTTCTTGCAGAGTTTGAACAATTGGTGATTAACCAGATTAGCGTAAATAATTTTGAGGTAATAAGCCCAGAGCTTGTTTCTCCAAAGGCTACCAAAGATCAGCAGCCAACTAAAATTACTGCTGTAGAGAGTGAAGATGCCCAAGAGTTTGAAATTAATGACATAGAGCTAGAACAGGATGTTACTCTTGACAAGGAGGCTGCTCAAGAGCCTATGTTAATGTTTGACATGCCTTTGCAAGACGTCGCCCAGCAAGAAGAGGATATTGTTGTACATTCTTTAGAAGAGACTGTTACAGAGCAAGAGCCACAAGAGCCGGCTTTAGAGATAGAGCTACAGCCTGATGTTGTAGCTGCCAAGGTTGAAGAAATTGAGGTAACAGATCACCTAGAGGTGGTACCTGTTAGTGAGGTTTCTAAAGATGGACAGGTAAAGCGTTATAGCCTTGATGATTACACTGCCAAGGAAGAAGAGCTTACGGGAGCTACTGCAGCCCAAGTGTCTCAGGTTACAGAAGTTTTAGAGGAAGAAGAGCTTGTTTTTGAAACAAAAATTGTAGCGCCAGAGCCACAAGAGAAAGAGCTTGAAAATGCTCCGCTAGACCCAATGAATTCTCCAATTTCTAAGCTACTGCGTGATCGTACAGAGGAGCGTAAGCGTAAGATGAAAGACTTTAATTATAAATTTAGAAATAGTGCCTCAAAAATTGATGATATTGAGAAGCAGCCTGCTTACAAAAGAGCAGGAATTGAACTGGATGATGTATCAAGCGAGGTACATCTTTCAAGAACTTCCGTTAGTGATGACGATGACGATATAGAATTAAAAAGTAACAATAGTTTTTTACACGACAATGTAGACTAGTTATTTGGCGGTTTGCCCCACTAGATTTAATAGAATAGGTAATTTTAAAAAACCCATTAATAGTTATTAATGGGTTTTTATAGCTATGGCTATA
>Ga0206126_10000200_pt1 | contig 82350 bp, 55 predicted proteins | sample Helgoland_Spring_5_FD_148621 | JGI IMG/M metagenome (GOLD analysis project Ga0206126, IMG submission 148621) | Pelagic subsurface seawater microbial communities from Kabeltonne, Helgoland, North Sea - Helgoland_Spring_Bloom_20160412_1 | ecosystem: Environmental > Aquatic > Marine > Epipelagic ...
CGCATAAATTATTAGCACGCGAACTTACTATGCCGCATACCATTGCGCATGCGTCATAGGGTTTATCTTTATTTTTAAACAGCAATCTATTTATTAGATTGCTATTTCTTAGCTTGGTTTTTGGCTGACTGTTCTGACGTAGCTATTAATTTGGCATTAGCGACCATCTCACGTACATCCGCTAACAGTGCCTTAGCATCATACACAATCCCATCTTTTATGGTGTAATCCACACCACCTGCTTGGATCGGCTCATTTTGATCATTTAACCGATAATGGCCGGTACCATACAACACCTTGAGATTATGAATGGGGTTTTCTTTAATGACCACCATATCGGCTCTTTTGCCAATGGTGACTGAGCCAATTTGATCATCCAGTCCTAAGGCTTCTGCACCATTTAAGGTGGCTGCTTGAATGACTTCCCACGGATTAAAGCCTGCTTCTTGTAATAACTCCAGCTCAGCAATGTAACCAAAACCATAGATTTTGTAGATATAACCAGAGTCAGAGCCTGCGGTGACTCGTCCACCGTGATTTTTAAAATCATTTAAAAACGCCATCCATTGCTGGTAGTTGTTACGCCACTCTATTTCTTCTTTAGTGCCCCAATCAAACCAATATGAGCCATGAGCATAACGCGAAGGAGTGAAAAAATCCCACAAGGTCGGTAAGGTATACTCTTTATGCCACGGCGCACTGCGTTCACGCATGAGATCGCGACTGGCTTGATATATTGTCATAGTGGGATTGATAGTGAAATCTAATGCGATGAGCTCATCACGTACCGCATTCCATTTATCAGACCCAGGTTTAGCAGCTTGCGCCCACAACTTACCGGCTTCGGCAAAGCGGTGCTGCTCATCGTTGTAGTTGTATGTAGAAGGATAATCTTGAATGGTGCGTTGGGTAAATAATGCTTCAGGTAAGCCATACCAATGCTCCATTGTAGTTAAGCCTAAGCGCGCTGAGTCCAATGCATTCATACTTTTTACGTTGAGCTGGGCATGGTGCATCATCGACCCTAAGCCTTGCTGGTTGGCTTCGTCCAATGCCGCTTCCATGACATTGCGAGTCGCCCCAAAAAACTTAATGCCTTTGGCCCCTTTTTGTTTAGTGGACTTAACCCAATCACGAGCTTGCTCAGCATTATAAATTGGCTTGTCACTACCCATGCCAAAGCCTAAATACGGAATGATGCGCGGGGCGACTATGGTGTTTTGCGCTGAGCGCTCAACATGATCCATAACCCAATCGAGTCCATTAAAACTGCCTGGTTCACGCACTGTCGTGATCCCATGCGACAACCATAATTTAAACACGTATTCGGCAGGAATATCATCAGCCGAGCCGCCAATATGGCCATGCATATCGACAAAGCCCGGCAGGACATAATAGCCCTCAAGTGACATTTCTTTGGTATTGCTATCTGCGACAGGACGACCTTGGGACTTAATTGGCACACCGGGGTGACCAACCGAAACGATATTGGTGATGATGTTGTTTTCAACGACGATATCTACCGGTCCTCTGGTCGGTGCACCTTCGCCGCTAACGAGGTTAACGCCACGTAAAATCAGTTTAGTGTAAGGCCCTTGGCCTTCTTGTGCTGATTTGGTGGGGGCAGAGGCACCGGCTTTGGCATATGCTGGCGCATTCAATGCGCTAAACAGCGTGATGATGCTAACCAGCACGCCAAGCTTACCGAAACTGGTTAAGTGTCGTTTCAGGCGAGACGTAGTGGTCGTGTTATCTAAGTGTAGGGGCATAGTAATTCTTCTTCTTATTATTAAGCGACATTTTATCATTCAATCAGTGCTAGTGTAGCGGTTACCAACTTACCAATCCCTGCATCGGCTTCAACCAGATTTGATGCCAACATATATGCAGGTGTTGTCACGACTTTGTGAGTGTTATCAATCACAATATCATCAACCGCACACGCAATATGCACACTGCCTAATTGAGTGATGGCCGCTGCGGTGTCAACATCATTACCAATGGTTACTTGCACCTTGGCATCGGCGCCATAGACCATTGGGATCATCGCTGGGGCGATACACATATAACCGGCAGGTTTACTGGATTTGGCAAACTGTGCACAGGCATCAAACATGGCATTGCTGATGGTTGCATCGGTACCTTTGATTGCAAAATCACATAAGTTTTTGGCGGCACCAAAGCCCCCAGGAACGATCAACGCATCAAATCTGTCGGCATTGAGTGCGGTGAGTGGTTGGATATCGCCGCGGGTAATACGCGATGCTTCCACCATGACATTGCGCGACTCAGGCATTTCTTCACCGGTCATATGATTGATGGTGTGGAATTGCTCTTGATCAGGGGCGAAGCACTGTACTTGCGCACCGGCTTTTGCAAGGTGTAATAAGGTGAGTACCGCTTCATTAATTTCTGCGCCATCATACACGCCGCATCCTGCTAAAATCACTGCTACTTTTGCCATGTTAGTTTCTCCATATAAAATAGGGTCAGTTCCAAATTATTACCAATTTTAGTGTAGCGAATGTGTGATGTGTTGACTAGGTTTTTGCGCGTAATCGTTGGCGGATAAATGTGGACAAAGTTTTACTGACTTCGGGATGTTGGGTGTCGAAGTTAAATAAGCAAATATTGATTTTGCCAAGTTTAGGTAATAGTGGACTGCGGATGATTTGTAGCGCATCGGGAACGGATGAGCGCGCCAGAGGCGTCACCCCTAAGCCTTGTTGCATGGCAGCAATTAATCCGTATAAATCAGGGTTGGTGTAGCGAATTTTCCACATTTGGGTTTGTTGTTTGAGTAGTTCAATGGCACGACTGCGATACACACAACCATCTGGAGCAAGCACTAAGGACAACATATCGGGTTTAATTGGATACGAATCATCGCCAACCCACACTAGTTCATCTTTGCGAATAACCTCGCCTGTGGTGGTCTGTTCGGGAGGCACCAGTGCCAAGACCAAGTCAAAATCATCTTTGTGCGCACTGGATAACAAATGCCTAGATAACGCAGAGGTCACATCCAATGATACATCAGGGTAGCGCTGAGAAAACTCACCAATCAAACTGGGTAATAAGGTCGATGCAAACTCTGACGGGATCCCTAAACGAAGACGACCTTTGAGGGAATTGGCTTGGACACTTTGTAAGATCTTGTCATTTAAGGCTAACAGCTCACGCGCTTGGGTCAAAAACCATTCACCATCAAGCGATAACACATGGCGTTGCCCGGATTTGGTAAAGAGTTTTTTACCTAATTGGGTTTCGAGTTTTTTAATTTGCAGTGAGATAGCGGGTTGGGAGCGACCAATGACTTCACCGGCTTTGGCATAGCCACCAAAATCATGCACGGTGACAAACATCCGCACGGCATCCAAAGAGAGTTGTTGCATTTATTCGTCCTCATTCAGGAAGATTATGAATATAAGGTAAGCTGATATTAGATTGAGTATACATTTAAAAAACTTATATATAAATTAAACTTTCAAATTAGATTTACGGCTTTCACATCGCTAGTATAAATACATAATATGGATTGGGTCAGCACCCTCAACAATAGGCTTGGACATGACAAATAAGACGGTATTACACGCAAAACACCTTGAAGCGGGCGCTAAAATGGTTGATTTTTTTGGTTGGGATATGCCAATTAACTACGGTTCGCAAATCGAGGAACACCATGCTGTACGCCGTGATGCCGGTATGTTTGACGTATCACACATGACGATTGTCGATGTCAAAGGCCCACAAGCTCAAGCGTATTTACGTTATTTATTAGCCAACGATGTGGCGAAGTTACAAGACAAAGGCAAGGCGCTATATTCGGGGATGCTGAATGAAGCCGGCGGTGTTGTAGACGACTTGATTGTGTACTTTTTCGACGATACTAACTACCGTTTGGTGGTTAACTCAGCGACTAAGCAAAAAGATTTAGATTGGTTAGCGGCGAAGGCCGAAGGTTTCACTGTAACCATTACTGAGCGTGATGAGTTTGCGATGATTGCGGTGCAAGGTCCGAATGCCAAAGCCAAAGCGGGACAGTTGTTTAGTGCAGCCCAAAACGAAGCCGTTGCCGGCATGAAGCCGTTTTATGGCGTGCAAGCCGAAGATTTGTTTATTGCGACCACCGGTTACACGGGGGAAGCGGGTTATGAGATCATGGTACCGAATGATCAAGCGGCTGATTTTTGGCAAGCATTATTAGATTTAGGTGTTGCTCCTTGTGGATTAGGTGCACGTGATACATTGCGCTTAGAGGCGGGCATGAACTTGTATGGCCAAGATATGGACGAGACGATTTCGCCACTTGAGGCCAATATGGGCTGGACGATTTCATGGGAGCCTCAGGATCGCAATTTCGTCGGTCGTGACGTATTAACTGCACAAAAAACGGCGGGTACTGACAAGTTAGTCGGTCTGGTTATGCGTGAAAAAGGCGTATTACGCGCAGGCCAAAAAGTAACCGTGGAAGGCGGTGAAGGGATCATTACTTCTGGGACGTTTTCGCCAACATTAGGGCATTCCGTAGCACTTGCACGGGTTGCCAGTTCAGTGACAGATCACGCCGAGGTTGAAATGCGCAAAAAGTGGGTTACAGTAGATGTAGTTAAGCCTAGTTTTGTGCGTAACGGCAAAAGCGTTTTATAAGTATTTTAGTATAGATTTAACACATTTAATTAATGCCTGATTCAAGATCAACATACAGAGCTTGAATCATGTAGAACAAACAAACCAACATTTAGGAACGATTATGAGCAACATTCCAGCAGAATTACGATATGCAGCTAGCCACGAGTGGGTTCGTCCAGAAGGTAACGGTATTTTCACCGTAGGCATTACTGAACATGCACAAGAGTTATTAGGCGACATGGTCTTTTTGGATCTGCCTGATGAAGGTGATCAAATCGCAATGGGTGACGATGTTGCCGTTGCTGAGTCGGTTAAAGCGGCGTCTGATGTTTACGCGCCTATCACTGGCGAAGTTATCGAAGTCAATGAAGATTTAGAAGACTCACCTGAGCTGGTTAACTCTGACCCATACGGTGACGGTTGGTTATTTAAAGTCAAAGCTGACGATATCAGCGAAGTTGAGAGTTTGTTAGATGCAGATGGATATGCAGAAAGTATCGAAGACGAGTAAGTCTCGATAATCATTTAACGATGATCATATAACGGTGGCGTCTTGTCTGTTTGCCGTGGACAAGATGCGATCAGATTTGGTAGCAGTAAATACCTACTGTGACTGGAAACTGTTTATTCAAAGAAGCGCTTAACTTATGCCATTTAGTAACCTATCACTCAATGAACTTGAGAATAATAACGATTTTATCCGTCGCCATATTGGCCCTGGCCGTCCTGAAATTCAAGCAATGCTTGATGTGGTGGGCGCGGAGTCTTTAGACGATCTTATGACGCAAACTGTGCCTGCGAGCATCCGCTCTGAAGGGCTGAATGTCGGTGAAGCCTTTACCGAAGTGCAAGCCCTTGCTGCGTTAAAAGAAATAGCGGGTCAAAACCAAATCAAACGCTCTTTTATTGGTATGGGCTATTATAATACGCATACACCGAACGTGATTTTGCGTAACGTATTAGAAAATCCAGGTTGGTACACGGCATATACGCCTTATCAGCCAGAGATAGCGCAAGGTCGTTTAGAAGCGATTTTGAATTTCCAACAAACCACGATTGATTTAACGGGAATGGAGCTTGCTTCTGCCTCTTTGTTAGACGAAGCGACGGCGGCAGCTGAAGCAATGGCATTAGCCAAGCGTGTGTCTAAAAATAAAAAATGCGATGCGTTTTTTGTTGCCAACAACGTACACCCACAAACCAAAGACGTGGTACAAACTCGCGCTGATATGTTTGGTTTTGAAGTGATTTATGGTGATGCGATTAATGCTGCTGAGCACGATGTATTTGGGGCATTATTACAATACCCTGGTACGGAAGGTGAGCTTAATGATATCTCTGAAATCATAGCCGCCTTGCAAGCCAATAAAGCGATTGTATCGGTTGCAACTGACCTACTAGGTTTAACCTTGCTTAAGCCACCTGGAGAGCTAGGCGCGGATGTGGTCTTTGGTTCTGCACAGCGCTTTGGTGTACCTATGGGTTACGGCGGTCCTCATGCGGCGTTTTTTGCAACTCGTGAAAGTTACAAGCGTTCATTACCTGGTCGTATTATTGGTGTGTCTAAAGATACACGTGGTCGTCCAGCTTTGCGCATGGCATTGCAAACTCGTGAACAACATATCCGTCGTGAAAAAGCTAACTCCAACATTTGTACGGCTCAAGTGTTATTAGCGAATATGGCGTCATTCTATGCGGTATATCATGGTCCTATTGGTTTAACGCAAATCGCGTCACGGATTCATCGTTTAGCGAATATCTTCGTGACTGCGTTAAATGCAGCGAGTGCTCAGGATGCTAGTAAAGGCGTAAGCGTTCGTCACAACACTTTCTTTGATACGGTGACAGTCGATGTCGCGGATAAGGCGGGCATTATTGCCGCAGCACAAGCATTAGATATTAACTTACGCTCTGATTTAGATGGTGCGGTATCGGTTGCTTTTGATGAAACATCAACGCGTGAAGACTTAGCTGATTTGTTATCGGTATTCTTGGGTGCTCAAGCTGATGCCGGTTTTTATGCTGAGACCATCGCACAGATTGATGCGCAGTTAACCCAAACGGGTATGCATGGTATTCCTGATAGTTTGGTACGTGAAAGTGAGTTTTTGACACATGATGTGTTTAATTCATATCACTCAGAAACTGAAATGCTGCGTTATATTAAATCTTTAGAAGACAAAGATTTAGCGTTGAACCACTCTATGATTTCATTAGGTTCATGTACGATGAAGCTCAATGCAGTAGCGGAGATGATCCCCGTGACTTGGCCTGAATTTGGTCAGTTACACCCATTTGCGCCAATTGAACAAGCCGGTGGTTACAAAACCATGATCGACGAGTTGTCAGATTGGTTAATTGATATTACTGGTTATGATGCGATGTCGATGCAGCCTAACTCAGGTGCACAAGGTGAATACGCCGGTTTGTTAGCGATTAAACGCTACCATGCAAGCCGTGGTGATGATCATCGTGATGTGGTGTTAATTCCACAATCAGCGCACGGGACTAACCCCGCGTCAGCGCAGATGGTGAGCTATAAAGTGGTCGTGGTCAACTGTGATGAAGCAGGTAACGTGGATTTAGTGGATTTACGCAGCAAGGCTGAAGAAGTCGCTGATAACCTAGCATGTGCCATGATTACGTACCCATCGACGCACGGTGTGTATGAAGAAACGGTTAAAGAGATCTGTGATATCGTCCACGAATTTGGTGGTCAGGTGTACATGGATGGCGCGAACATGAATGCGCAAGTGGGGATCACATCGCCAGGCTTAATTGGCTCAGATGTATCACACTTGAACTTACACAAAACATTCTGTATCCCACATGGTGGTGGCGGTCCTGGTATGGGACCAATTGGTGTTAAAGCGCATTTAGCGCCGTTTTTACCAAATCACTCACAAGTGGAAGTGGTTGCCGGTGGTACAGGTGAACAGTTAGGTGCATCTGATGCGCGTAATGGTGCCGTATCAGCAGCGCCGTGGGGCAGTGCATCAATATTACCGATTAGTTATATGTATATCAAAATGATGGGCAGCGAAGGCTTAAAGCGTGCAACAGAAGTGGCAATATTAAATGCTAACTATGTCGCACAGCAACTTGAAGCGCATTATCCTATTTTGTACAAAGGGATGAATGGCCGCGTCGCTCACGAATGTATTATTGATTTACGTCCACTCAAAGAAGCCTCAGGCGTCACTGAGATGGATGTGGCTAAGCGTTTGAACGATTATGGTTTCCATGCGCCAACGATGTCATTCCCAGTAGCGGGTACGTTGATGATTGAGCCGACTGAATCAGAAGCGAAAGTTGAGCTTGATAGATTCATCGAAGCGATGATTGGTATTCGTCATGAGATTGCTAAAGTGCAATCAGGTGAGTGGGATGCGATTGATAATCCATTACATAATGCGCCGCATACGTTGGCTGATATCTGTGATGCTAACTGGGAGCGCAGCTATACGCGTGAACTCGCAGCGTATCCAGTGGCAGCGGTAGCTCGTAATAAGTTCTGGCCATCAGTGAACCGTATCGATGATGTGTACGGAGATCGTAACTTGGTATGTAGCTGTCCTGATTTGGATAGTTATCGAGAGATCTTAGAATAGTAGTGAATGACTCTTTATTCTAAGTAGTAAAAAAAGGCGACTGACCCCCAATAGTTGGACTATCCAATTACTGGGGGTCTTTTTATGTCCAAATATCACAGAGCATTTAAGTTAAATCTACCGCTTTTAGCAATCGTAATTATGATCGCGTAAAGCCAATTCGTCTTGTGATTGATAAACAAATCTTATTAAATCCTGATTAACTGGTCGAAACAGTAGAACTTTTGTTAAATATATGTTGAAAGTTGTACATGAACGTTATATAAATGTATAAAGACAACGTTGTTTAAATGAGTTATCCAAACACACACACAGGATGGATGTATGAAAAATCTAAAACTAAATCAACTTTCATTTAGCATTAGGGCAGTATTATTTAACTGTTCATTAATGCTAATGATTCCAAGTATGGCGCAAGCACAAGACGTTGAGAATAAAGAATCAGCTAATTTACTTGTCAGTGAAGTAGCTAAAAAAAATAACGATATTGAAATAATAGAAGTTAGTTATGGTTACAGCTCTGTTGAAAAATCAGACTTGACCGGTGCGATATCAACGGTGAAATTAGAAGACGTAATTGATTTACCCGCGGGTAACGTCATGCAAAATCTACAAGGCAGGGTTCCTGGCTTGCAAATTACTACAAATGGTAACCCTAGTTCCACCGCGACAGTACGCATTCGTGGTCAGGGTTTAGGCCCATTGGGTAACAATGATCCCCTTTATATTATTGACGGTATTCCGTCAAAAAGTGGTTTGCACGAAATTAACAGTAATGACATTGAAGACATACAGGTGTTAAGGGATGCAGCAGCAGCCAGCATTTATGGTGCTAGATCTGGTAATGGCGTAATTGTAGTAACTACTAAAAAGGGTAGAGAGGGTTTAGACTTTAACTTTAGATTCAATCAAACTTTTGAAGATTTTGACTATGATCTACGACCTCTTAACACTGCGCAACGTGCACAATCGGTATGGCAAGCGGCTATTAATGATGGTTCAAATCCTGATCGAGCAAGTGCTTTGTATACCTTCGATTGGAATAAGGATTATGATAATCCTGAATTGTACAAGGTGATCTTGCCAGCTTTTACAGATCCAAACGGTGTACAAAGACCAGCTGATACGGATTGGTTTAATGAAGTAACACGCTCATCTCAAGTAAGAGACCTTAATTTATCTTTGTCAGGAGGCAGTGACAGTTCTCGATTTTATACTTCATTAGGTTATTTTAATGCTGAAGGAGTTGTTGATGGCTCAAAATTTGAACGGATTGCGTTTAGGGTCAATTCTGATCATGATCTTATTGAAAATAAACTTAAGGTTGGGCAAACCTTACTTGTTACTAATCAACGAGCTAATCTAATAAATGATTTAGCAGGAAGTATACTAGGGCTTTCCATTGAACAGCAATCGATCGTACCGGTATATAATGATGCAGGCGGATGGGGTGGACCGGTTCCAGGCATTACTGATAGAGATAATCCAGTAGGTATAATTGAAAGAAATAGAGATAATAATCATACGTTTAACAAATTTCAAGGTAGTTTCTTTCTAGAATATTCGCCGATTGAAGACCTAAAATTACGCAGTAGTGTTGGCATTGACTATGGGCAGTTCAATTTTAGAAATTTCCAGCGTGGATATCAGGCGGGCACGCTAAATTTTAGCGATAACCTTTCGGTTGAAAACAATTGGAATCGAAGTATTGTGTTAGCTACTACCGCAGAATACAAATTGTTGTTGGATGATAAGCACAAATTTACTTTCTTAGCAGGTATAGAACAAATTGATTTTGAAACCGAATTATCAAGAGGTATCGGGTCTGGTTTTGCATCGGATGATCGTGATTTCGCATTCTTATCACAAGCAACTGACAATGTAAGGGTCGAGGGTTATGGCGACGAATGGACTTTAGATTCTATATTTGGTCGGGTCGATTATAGTTACGATCAACGTTATCTAGCTAGCTTGACTATGCGTAGAGATGGTTCATCTAAGTTTGGTCAAAACAACCAATATGGTAATTTCCCTGCAGCCTCGGCCGGATGGGTAATTAGCAACGAAGATTTCTTTGATATCGAGTTTGTATCGACGCTTAAATTGCGTGCTAGTTATGGTAAAACAGGTAATCAGGAGATTCCAACAACTGCTACAAACACGACTTATCAACCTCGCTATGCAACTCAATCTTTGTTCACGGATAGACAAGATGAGGGTACCGCTTACGATATTGCTGGAGCCAATGGTGGCACGTTACCTTCTGGTTTTGTAAGAGCACAAACTGGCAATCCTGATTTGAAGTGGGAGACGTCGACTCAAAGTAATGTAGGTCTAGATTTCCAGCTCTTAAACACAACAGTTTATGGTAGCTTGGATTATTTCAAAAAAGAAACCAAAGATATACTCACCTTAACTCAACCACTTGCGACGCTTGGCGAAGGAGCTCAGCAATGGGTAAATGGCGGGACTATCGATAATAGTGGCTTCGAATTCATTATAGGATACGAAGATTATTTAGATTTTGATTTCTTGGATGAAGAATTGAAAGTTGATATGAGTTTTAACATTTCTAAAGCAGACAACAAGGTCATTGCTTTACCTGAAGATGTGGTGAATTCATTTGGCGGTAACGGTCAAGATAAAACTATTTTAGGTAACTCTATAAATTCTGTCTATGGGTATGTTGCTGATGGATTATTTCAAAGCCTTCAAGAAATAGAAGAGCACGCTGCTCAATCAGCTGCTGGGCTTGGACGAATTCGTTGGGCAGACTTAGATAATAACGGCATTATTGATGAAAATGATCAGGATTATTTTGTTAACCCTGATCCTGATTTCATCTACGGCTTCAACTTTACTCTTAATCATAAACAATGGGACTTCAATATGTTTTGGCAAGGAGTAAAAGGCGGGTCTGTCAGAAATAACTGGCGTCTATTTACTGATTTCACCTCATTAAATATTGGTTCGAATTATGGTTCGCGAGTATTAGATGCATGGTCACTTGCTAATACTGACTCGACAGTACCGGCGTTAACATTAGTCGACAACAATGGTGAAGGTAGACAGTCGAGTTTCTTTTGGGAAGATGGAAGCTACTTGAAATTACGAAACTTGTCGGTGGGTTACAGATTTGAGGACACAGTGTTAGATGACTATGGTATTCAGGATGCCCGTATTTATCTTCAGGGATCAAATTTATTAACCATTACTCCAAACGGAACCTTGAGCCAAGATCCTGAGGCTCCAAATGAGGTCTTTCCGGTTCCTCGACGAATCACTATCGGCATAGATGTGAGTTTCTAAGTGTATTTATTCCATAGTATAGACAGATTAAAGATGAAAAATCAGAGAAAAATTATGAAAAAAATGTATCAATTATTTGCAAGTAGTTTAATAGCTATGTCCGTTATATCTTGCGGCAGCGGCGACCTTGATGTTCCACCCAAAGCCGTATTAACCCAAGCGCAGGTCACCAGTGCTGAGAATATAGATGGTTTGGTCATTGCAGCCTATTCTTATTTAGGCAATGATCATTACACATCGCCTATGTTTTTGTGGCCAACTGGTAATTTACGTGCAGGAGATGCACATAAAGGGGGTAATGGGCCAAGTGATATCTTTGCCTATCATGCTCTATCAATGTTTGCGCCTTTAGTGCCAGATATGGAATCTTTTCCACCTGACCTAATTGATCTTAACAATAAAAAATGGACACGGAATTATACTGGTATATCTCGAGCTAATGCCGGATTACAAGTTATTGCTAATGCCGATGCTGCAAGTATTCCTAATGCAAAAGAGAAGCAGGCAGAACTACGTTTTATACGCTCTATTTTTTATTTTGACTTGAAAATTCATCATAAGCATATTCCATGGATTGATGAAAATATGACACAAGAAGAAATATTAGCGACCACTAACCGTGATCTCACTGATCAACAATTATGGAATAAAATTGCTGAAGATTTCCGCTTTGCCTCACAAAATTTACCTGATGTGCAGCAAGATGTAGGCCGTGCTTCAGCCCTTTCTGCCAAAGCTTACCTAGCAAAAACATTGTTGAATCAAGCGTATGTGCAAAATGACAAGCACGAGGTCGTGTCTATTGATAGTGATAAACTGAATGAAGTTGTTACGTTGGTGAGTGAAATTGAAGCTTCCGGTATTTACGGTTTGCTTGATGACTATGGAAACAACTTTCAGGCAGCCTTTGATAATAGCAAAGAATCAGTCTTCGCTATACAGCGTTCATTAGATGACGGCTCACCTGATGGTCGTGGTTCATGGCCAACTGCGTTGAATGCACCTCAGGCTGGTGGGTTCGGCTGCTGCGGATTTCATGTTCCTACAGATAATTTCGTCAACGCCTTTAAAACTAACAACAATGGACTACCATTATTTGTAAATTATAATGATGCTAATTACGATATGTTGTCTGATAATGTTGATCCACGTTTGGACCATACTGTTGCAATGGAAGGTAAACCCTTTAAATATGATCCTACATTAATTCATGGTGGTGATTCTTGGTCACGCGCACCGGGCATCTATGGAAATTTTACTAGCATGAAAGAATTGGAACATCCTGATTGCGATTGCCGTGGTGAAAATGGTCCATTCCCAATTTGGTCAATGAACACTGTTTTGGTTCGTTATGCTGAAGTATTGTTGTGGAAAGCAGAAGCGTTAATTCAATTAGACCGTTATGAGGAAGCATTACCAATTATCAATAGTCTACGCACCCGAGCTGCTAATAGCACAGGTATGTTAAATGATGCCAGTATCTATAACATCAATACCTACAGTAGTTTTGCTAGTAAAGAAGAAGCTTTTAATGCGTTACGTTGGGAACGTCGTTTAGAGCTGGGTTTAGAGGGGCATCGTTTCTTCGATTTAGTGCGCTGGGGAGTAACAAAAGAAACATTAGATGCTTATTTTGAGATTGAACTCATCAGAAAGCCATATCTTGAAGCAGCAGCATTTACGAAAGGTAAACACGAGTATTTACCTATACCTAACCAACAAATCAACTTAAGTGGTGGGATCTATGTACAAAATCCCGGTTATTAAGCTCGATTAAATGTAATTTAGCAGGTCTGTCTTATTTTGACAGACCTGCTCTTACGATTAAATTAATATGTTAAGTTATCAATTTCAGACTATTAACAAATGCCATCGCTTTCTTATTTACTGTGTTTTCTGTGTGTTTTGCACTTTAAATGTGGTTCAGGCTAGTGAAGACATTCTAATAAAAGCATCAGGTTTTGACACCAGTGAGCTTAGCGAACCAGAGCTAGATAAGCTACTAAGTGTCCGCATTAAAGAACTTGAACTGCAAAAGCAACTCAGTCACTTAAACACAGATACATTGACAAATGGTGCTCTATGGCAACTAGGTCAACAACTTTTTTTCAGCAAATCTTTAAGTATGAACAATGATGTCGCCTGTGTGTCATGTCATCATCCCATGCTCGGTGGTGGTGATGGACTGTCATTATCCGTTGGTGTCAATGCATTGGATCCATCCATACTGGGACCAGGACGAGTACATGATGGCAACCGACTTGTCGATCCCCGCGCTGATGGTGGTCCTAATGCGCCACGAAATGCATCATCTATCTTTAATCTTCACTTATTGAAACAAGCGGCATTTTGGGATGGCCGTGTAGAAGTGATAAACGAAGAGCTCAGCGAAGGGCAAAACAACAAGAATAAGACTATCCGTTTGCGCACCCCTGATAGTGTAAAGAACTTGCCTGATTTGAATGCGGGTAATGACTTTATTCAGGCACAAGCCAGATTTCCAATTATTGCAATCCATGAGATGTTTGGTCATGGTCCTAATAAACTTGACAGCAATAGTCAAAAACGACGGTTGGTGTTAAATAATCTGCTAAAAGCAGACGAAATAAGCAAAAGCTCTCCATGGTTGCCTTTGTTTCAAAACGCATTTGAGGATACTCAGAAAAATGTTGAAACTGTGATCACCATTGATAGGGTAACTAAGGCCTTGTCTCACTATCAAAAGTCACTGGTGCTGACGACTAACCCTTGGTTTGACTATGTAGCCGGTAATAAAAAGGCCATTTCAGAACAAGCTAAAAAAGGTGCCTTGTTATTTTTTAGTACTCCAAAACAAGGGGGGCTAGCTTGTAATTCTTGCCATTCAGGCCCTGGTTTCAGTGATGAGAAGTTCTATACTATCGCAGCACCGCAAATTGGGCGCGGTAAAGACTCTAGCGGTACCGACCATGGCCGACTCTTAAATACTTCGATCATTACCGACAAATACAAGTTTCGCACTCCCATGTTGCTAAATGTTCAGGTAACGGGTCCTTGGAGTCATGCCGGTGCATTTGCGGATCTTAAGCAAGTTATTAAACATCACTTTAACCCATCAACGTCGTTAGCAAATTATAATTTTGGACTCGAGCACTTATCCCAATTTAGTCATATTGCAGCACGCCCCGATCGTGCTAAGGCAATAAACGCAGAGGTACTGCAAACCTTTTTAGCCACGCCTGATGCAAAAAAACTCGTGAATACATCAACGCCAGAACAAGATGCTCTATTGCTGGAAGCCTTTTTATTTACGCTCACCGATCCTTGTATACAAACCCCAAGCTGTATAAAGAAATGGTTACCCAGTAACGACGACAAGGGACCCGATGGAAACTTGCTACAGGGCGTTTTTGCCAACTTTTCTGAGCAAGCTGATACCTACACACCCGCTGCATTTAAAGCATTAAGTCCCCTCAGTGATTTACCAAAAACAGACCCGCGAGCTAGCTGGTTTAGCGATGTCACTCAGCAAAGTGGTTTGGATTATAAATTAGCGGCCCCTACTTTTTCAGATGAATACCATTTAATGGGGGGGGGCGTTGCCGTAGATGATTTTAATGCAGACGGCTGGGAGGATTTATTTATTAGCCATTCTATGCAACCAGGTAAACTTTTTGTGAATAACAAGAAAGGAGGCTTTGTTGATGTTACCACCAAAATACTAGGCAATTTCAGCGGTAGGCAATTGGGCGCATTGTTTATGGACTATGACCAAGATGGTGATAAAGATTTATTACTGGTAGAGGATGACATTAATCAAGGATATTTCAGACTCTTTACTCAATTTCCAAGTGGTGTTATGCGTCCCTCGTTTAACAAGGCAGGCATAAGCTTTGAGCGATTCACTCATTCCTTATCCGCTGGTGATTATGACGGTGATGGTGATTTGGATCTGTTTGCTGCACATTGGGGAGATGTAACAACCACTGTGCGTCAGGGGTATCTTTGGAATAACAGCGCAAAAGGCATGTTTGAAGACGTTAGTGCATTGCTACCTCAAACTAGAATATCACCACTTTATCCTGATTTAGATGTAAATTTCGTACCTGTTTTTAGTGATATCGATAATGATAATGATCTGGATTTACTCATAGCAGCAGATTATTTAACGACGCAAGTCTTGCTTAATGAGGACAAGAAATTTGTTGATGCAACAAGTCCAATCATAAATGATGAAAATGGGATGGGCTCGGCCCTTGGGGACTACGATAACGATGGTGACTTAGATTGGTTTGTAAGCTCTATTTGGAATCCCATTGAGCAAAAGGCCTATAAAGGCGGAACAACTGGAAACCGTCTTTATAATAACGATGGTCAAGGTAATTTCTCGGATGCCACCGATAGGGCTGGTGTTCGACAAGGTTATTGGGGCTGGGGAGCTTGTTTTGCCGACTTTAATAATGACGGCTGGTTAGACATTTTTCATACCAATGGCATGCGCACTGGGCAGATTGCTGAAGAGTCGCAGGTAGGGCAATTTTATGAGGATCCCAGCCGCCTATTTATCAACAATCAAGATGGGACCTTTAGTGAGAAGTCGCTTGATTGGGGAATTACCCACACTGGTCAGGGTAGAGGAATTAGCTGTCTGGATTTCGACAATGATGGAGATGTAGATATCATTATCGCCAACAATGGGGCTGGACCAACTTTGTACAGTAATAATAACTTATCAGGCAGTGGCTACTTATCCGTAAAGTTAGTGGGTAAACTAGGCAATCCTGATGGAGTAGGGGCTAAGATTATTGTGCAAACTGGACAAATGCAACAATTGCGTGAAATCAGATTGGGCTCAAACTATCTGTCTAATGACCCTCTAGTTGCGCATTTTGGGCTAGGGTTAAATAGTGTTGTTGATAAACTGACTGTTATTTGGCCTGATGGACAAAAACAGCAACTTAAGAATGTTCCAGCAAACAAACATATGATGATTACCTACAAAGAATGAGCAGGTAAACGGATGAATGTTAACTTTATTCGACTTAAATGTTGAAATATGTTGAATATAATTAAATCATAAGGTATAAAAAGACAACGTTGTTTAATTTGTGCGAGTTAGTTGCGCTTGCTAATTTTGAAATAGAGATTTATATGAATAAAATCGCATTTTGGTCAATCACAGTAGCCGTAGCCGGATTTTTATTTGGCTTTGATACTGCTGTTATTTCGGGGGCAGACAAGCCAATTCAGACGCTTTGGCAAACAAGCCCGCTGATGCATGGCATGTTTGTTATGTCATCAGCACTGTGGGGTACTGTAATTGGTGCTTTAGCAGGAAACTATCCTTGTGATAAATTTGGTCGTAAACCTACTTTGGTCTTGATAGGAATATTATATTTAGTATCTGCAATTGGTTCGGCGATCGCTCAAGACCCTTATACCTTCGCTATTTTGCGTTTCATCGGAGGTTTGGGTGTAGGGATTTCATCGATAGTGGTGCCTGCTTATATTTCCGAAATTGCACCGGCAAAACATCGCGGTCGATTAGTCGCTATTTATCAATTTCAGATTGTATTTGGAATTTTGATTGCGTTTTTATCAAATTATCTTATTGCCGGTACTTCCAGCTTTGATTGGCGACTTATGTTGGGAGTCGAAGCTGTCCCTGCATTTATTTACTTGCTCTTTATACTTAAAGCACCAGAGAGCCCTCGCTGGCTAGTGTTGCATGGCAATAAAGCTGAAAAAGCAAAAGAAATACTGTTAGACCTTGGAGAAAAAGATGCAGAGGCGATTGTCGCCGCTGTTCAGGCCGAAGCTGGTCAACACAAAACTGATAAACTGTTCTCTGGTACTTTTAACTTCCCAATTACCTTAGCCTTTTTACTGGCGGCATTTAACCAGTTATCAGGAATAAACTTCATCATTTATTATGCACCTCGAGTGTTTGAACTAGCCGGATTAGATGCCAGTTCTTCGCTTTTGTCATCAGCGGGGATAGGTGTCATTAATTTAGTATTTACCATGATCGGCATATACCTCATTGATAAAGCGGGACGTAAAACCTTGATGTATTTAGGCTCATTGGGTTACATCGTTTCTTTGGCTGTGGTTGCGTGGGCATTCAATACAGATCAAGGAGGGATGGTAGTGGTATTCTTTGTCTTTATGTTTATTGCCTCTCATGCGATTGGGCAAGGTGCGGTTATTTGGGTATTTATTGCCGAGATATTCCCCAACAGTGTGCGCTCAAAAGGTCAATCTTTAGGGTCTGGGACTCACTGGGTATTCGCCGCACTAATTACCTTATTTATGCCATTTTTTCTGCAGCAATATACGCCAGGAGCAGTGTTTACCTTCTTTGCGTTTATGATGTTTTTACAACTTCTGTTTGTAATCTTTTTAATGCCTGAAACAAAAGGTAAAACATTAGAACAGCTGGCAACTAAATACTAACAATACACGAGACGAAATAATGTCAATTTCAAATAATAAAATACTTACTACAGGCTTCTTAGCTATTACTTTACTAGCGGGATGTAATTCAATGATTCAAAAGAGTTTAGATACAAAATCAGTTAACCAAAACGCGGTGTCACAAAGTGTGTGGGATGCAAGTGAATATCACGAACAGTATCGGCCACAAATTCACTTTAGTCCGCAAAATTACTGGATGAATGACCCAAATGGTATGGTTTATTATCGAGGTGAATATCATCTATTTTATCAATATCACCCTGAGTCGACAGTGTGGGGTCCAATGCACTGGGGACATGCGGTAAGCAAGGACTTAGTTAATTGGGAAGAATTACCCATTGCATTATATCCCGATGAATTTGGCACTATTTTCTCAGGTAGTGCAGTTATCGACTGGAACAACACCTCCGGTCTAGGATCTCTTGAGAATCCGGCAATGGTCGCTATTTTTACTTATCATGATGCCAAGGCTGAAAAAACGGGAGCGATAGATTTTCAAACTCAAGGGCTGGCCTACAGTTTGGATAACGGTCGTACTTGGAAGAAATATGCCAATAACCCCGTAATGCTTAACCCTGGTATACGTGATTTTAGAGACCCCAAAGTGAGCTGGAACAGCACAGCGAACAAATGGGTTATGGTCTTGGCCGAGGGCCAGCAGATTGGGTTTTATTCATCTGACAATCTAATCAATTGGAAGTTTGAGAGCTACTTTGGTGAAGGCTGGGGTAATCACTCTGGTGTTTGGGAGTGTCCTGATCTAATTTCGTTGCAGGTAGATGAAAGCGGAAATCGTAAGGACGTTTTAATCGTTAGTATTGGTTCTGGTGGTCCTAACGGCGGCTCAGCAACACAGTATTTCATTGGTGACTTTGATGGCAGCAAATTCGTGCTGGATCCAACATTTGAGCAAGCGCTGAAACAAATACCAGCGTTTTTTCCTGAAGGAGAGGTGTTTGATGATTTTGAAAATGGTCTAGAAAAGTGGCAATCAACAGGTGAAGCTTTTGCGGCCGCACCAACGCAAGGCCATCATCTTAACCAGACGCCCTTAAGCGGATATTTAGGCGATCATTTAATCAATAGTTTTAGCGACGGTGATTCAGCCGTAGGTTCTCTGTTATCTGAATCATTTATTATCAGCAAAGGGTTTATCAATTTTTACATTGGTGGTGGACAGCACCTCAACAAAGTTGGCATGCAACTCATCATAGATAATGTTGTGGTGCGCTCTGCGACAGGAATAAACAGTGAACAATTCAGATTTGCTGGATGGGATGTCAATGAGTACATCGGGAAAACAGCTAGTATAAAAATAATCGACTCAGAAAGTGGCAGTTGGGGACACACCTATATTGATCAAATTGTTTTTTCTGATGAGCTTGCAACAAACCGGATTGAACCAGCAGTTTGGCTTGACACTGGAACGGATAATTATGCTGGAGTAACGTTTTCTGATATGCCCAAAACCGACGGTCGTTCGATTCTAATGGGCTGGATGAGTAATTGGCAATACGCTAATCAAGTACCTACTAAGTCGTTTCGCAGTGCAATGACGATACCTCGGACCTTGTCACTGAAAACCACGAGTGAAGGAGTAAGGTTAGTGTCGTCACCCGTAAAAGAAGTGAGTGCTGCTGAGCAAGTGATTGATGAACTAGGTCCGTTTATGGGTCAAAATAAGTATCTACTTAGTTCTCCTTCCGTATCTGATAATTCGTTCAGAGTGAATTTCGCTTTGAGCGATATAGAGCAGCAAATAATTGAGATTGAACTGTTCAATCTGGCTGGCGATAAAGTGATAATCTCACTTGATACCGTCAACACATCTCTTACTCTCGACCGCACTAAATCAGGCGACGTATCCTTTCATGAGGGTTTTGCAGGGATTCAATATGCTCCATTTCATTCGCAAGGCAGCAAAGATACCGTCGATATTATTGTAGATAATTCCTCAATTGAAATTTTCATCAATGAAGGCGAAAGCGTAATGACGGCGCTTGTTTTTCCGCAATCTATATTGGCAGGCGTAGCACTATCGTCACTAGAAAACTTTACTGTAAGTGATGCTAGCATCGCTAAATTTTCGACAGTATGGGTTTCTTCAGAGCAGGCCGAAAAATGATTAAGGCGAATGCTAATTAGGGAATGAACTGAATTTCGAGTTTATTTTGAAATATAAAAAATAATTAAAACGGTTGCAGATTTCATTACTGATAACTTTATTATAATAAACAAGTTTGTTTATCCGAGAGTGAATAATCAGTATCCAAATCTGCATACCAATATGACAATAATGACATTGGTATTAGGAAGAAATGATGCATATATTAAAATTGAGAAAGATTGCGATATCAACAATGATTGGCGTAGGAGCTTTAGTCAATTTAAGCGCCTGTTCGGGGGACAATAAACAAGACACAGATATAGAAGTTGTTGTTCTTGAAGTTGGGCAAGATGCTTGTGAGTTAACGAGTCAAGGTTGTCCAGTAGTTACACCACCGACAACTACACCACCGACAACTACACCACCGACAACTACACCTCCGACAGGCCCAGTAATTGAAATTACTGACCAACCTGCAACTGAGGGTAATAGTCTATTTGTTCGACAAGGTGATGTCTTTCAAAATATTGCAGGGTTTGAGTTTTGCTGTGGTAAATTTGGTACCTATGAAGCCCATGAATTTACAGATATAACGGGAGATTTTGCGAAGTTAGACGGCGGCTTTTGGGGCGCGGCAATTGATGGACATATCGGAGAACGTGTTTTCTCGAGTTATGGCGATGGTGCTGAAGATGGCTCCGATCAAGTTGCACAACTAGGTTGGGCTGCGACGGGAACAATGCAAAGTCCTGAATTTGAAATTCAATCAAATTACATTAACTTTTTAGTCGGTGGGGGCAGCAACCCTTATGACAGTGATAAAGCCACCGCAGTTGCCTTGGTTGTAAATGGAGTCGTGGTGCGAGCAGCTAGTGGCGACGATGTTGCAGACAAAATGGTTTGGACCAGTTGGGATGTATCAGAAATGACAGGCCAAATAGCAGCCATAAAGTTTATTGATATGCACAATGATGATGGCAACGATGCGCACCTACCTTATCTATTAGCAGATGAATTTCGTGCGGCAGATATTCCAGCAGCAATACCGACCAAGCTGAGCAAAGAATTGACCCAGACCCCAGAGTCAGAGGGACACAGCTTGTTTGTTCGTGAAGCAGACGCCGCTCAGAACATTGCTGGATTTGAATTTTGCTGTGGAAAATTTGGTACCTATGCAGTACATGAGTTTACCGAAATAACGGGTGATTTTGCCAAGTTAGACGGTGGTTTTTGGGGAGCTGACGTAGAAGGCCATATTGGCGAGCGCGTGTTCTCGAGTTATGGCGATGGTGCTGAGGACGGGTCTGACCAAGTTGCACAATTAGGTGGGGAAGCTGTAGGTACAATGCTGAGTCCTTCCTTTGTAATTGATTCGCTATATATCAACTTTTTAGTGGGTGGCGGTAGTCATTCATTTGATAGTGATAAAGCAACCGCGGTGGCGCTGTTAATTGAAGACGACATAGTGCGCGATGCAAGTGGTAGTGACGTAGCTAACGCCATGCAGTGGACAAGCTGGGATGTCTCGTCATATATTGGAAAGACTGCGCAAATTAAATTCATTGATTTGAATAGTAATGATGGCAATGACAGTACTTTGTCATATTTGTTAGCAGATGAGTTTCGTGCCGCAAATCTTCCTGCAGCTGAAATTGAAGATACGGGTCCAGTTGTAGAACCCACAATACCTCCTGTTGAGCTAACAATGACGCCGACTACAGAGGGCAATAGTTTATTTTTACGCGCCGCTGATGAATTTCAGAATATTGCTGGGTTTGAGTTTTGCTGCGGTAAGTTTGGCACGTACGAAGTCCATGAGTTTACTGAAATAACGGGTGACTTTGCTAAATTAGACGGTGGATTTTGGGGAGCTGATGTTGCCGGTCATGTAGGCGAAAGAGTCTTTTCAAGTTATGGTGATGGTGCTAACGAAGGTTCTGATCAAGTCGCTCAATTAGGTGGTGCCGCGGTTGGCACAATGTTAAGTCCAGCATTTGTAATAGATAGCAACTATATTAACTTTCTTGTTGGTGGCGGGAGTAACCCTTATAGTAGTGCTGCTGCAACTGCCGTTGTATTGCTTATTAACGGTGACGTAGTGCGCTCTGCCAGCGGACAAAATGTTGCTAATAGCATGCAATGGACCAGTTGGGATGTAAGGGAATTTAAGGGCCAAAGTGCTGTTGTCCAATTTATTGATTTACATAGTGATGATGGCAACGATGCATCAGTGCCATATCTTTTGGCTGACGAATTCCGTGGGGCAGATAAAGCGGCAAGAGACCCATATGAAGCGCAAAGAGACACCGATTCTGACGGCATCTTAGATATTAATGATAATGATGACGACGGCGATGGCGTGGATGATATTGATGATGTTTTCCCAACCGATCCAAGCGAAACAATTGATACCGATAATGATGGGGTGGGTAATAATGCAGACGAAGATGATGATGGTGACGGCATCAATGATGTTGATGATAGCAACCCTCTTGATCCAGATAATACGCCCGTATTTGAGGTGCAATTAACTACAACACCAAGTACTTCAGGCCATAGTCTTTTTGCCCGCCAATCTGACCCGGGCCAAAATATAGCAGGGTTTGAATTTTGTTGTGGTGGCTACGACACCTATCAAGAGCATGAATTTGAGGAAGTCACTGGTGATTTTCTGAAACTCGATGGTGGTTTTTGGGGCGCTGGCGTTGCTGGCACAATCGGTGAAAGAGTCTTTTCTAGTTACGGTGACGGTTTCGATAATGATTCTGATACCAGCGCTGAACACATTGGTTTAGCCGCAACAGGTTCACTTAAAACACCGGCCTTTATCATCGATGCTAATTACATCAACTTTTTGATTGGCGGTGGTGTTAATCGTTTTGATCAAGCAAATGCGACAGCTATTGTACTGTTAGTTAATGGGGATATTGTTCGTCAAGCGACAGGACAAAATGAGCATGACAGCATGCAATGGCTAACCTGGGATGTGATAGATTTAGCAGGCGAAAGTGCGCAAGTAATGATTATAGATAATCATGCAGATGATAATTCTGACAATAGCCTTGCTTATGTTCTAGCAGATGAATTTAGGGCGTCAGATGAACCTGCCGCGGTGCCAAAATCAGACAGCGTCATTAGTTTTAGCGCCAGTGCTTTGACAAGTACACCTGAGAGTGACGGTGCTCCGGCATTTACTCGTTTGAATGCAGAGGCACAAAATATCGCCGGTTTTGAGTTTTGCTGTGGTGGATATAATACCTATCAAGAGCACGACTTTTTTGCCACTGGCGATATGATCTACCTGAACGGCGGCCAATGGGCTGCTGATATCACAAACCATATTGGTGACAGGGTGCTCGCTACCTATGGTGAATCGTTTGTCGACAGCAATGCTACTGACGCTGGTTTCTTAGGTTGGGAAGCTACCGGTACCCTAAAATCACCCAGTTTCACGATTAGTGCTTCCTACATCAATTTCTTAGTGGGGGGGGGCACTAATACCTTTGACATGGATAATGCTACAGCTATTGTTTTGCGTGTTAATGGTAAGATTGTTCGCCAAGCGAGTGGTAATGGATTAGAAAAAGAATTATCCTGGGATTCTTGGAATGTATCGGCATTAATAGGTATGCAGGCTCAAATTGAAGTCATGGATCACCATGATAATGCACAAGATGATGGAAGCTTCCCCTTTATTATTGTTGACCAAATTCGTCAAGCAAATAAAGCTGCATCGCAACCGGCAGCTGATAGCGTAGTGTCTTCAGTCCAAACTTACAGTCAAATACTAAATTTGGACATGATCGATCCTAACCCAATTATGATAGATGGCGTGTTGCACGTGTTTTATTTGCAAAACGTTGGATACCATTCTTGGGGCCTTATAAAAACTGAAGATCTGATCAGTTCAACCGCGCCTGTTGAAGTATTGAAAGCGTCGGGCGATGACAATCGTCATGATCAGTTTTTAGGTTCGGGCAGTGTATTGGTCGATCAAGAAGGTAAAACTCACATCTTCTTTACTGGGCACAACCGACAAATTAGCCCAGTTGAACAGGTCTATCATGCAATAGCAGAAGATAAGAGTTTGTACAATTGGACGGTGCTAGAAGACGAGATATTCTCTGGCAGCAGCGGCTATAGTGATTTTGACTTTCGAGATCCAATGGTATTTTGGAATCAATCTACAGGAAACTATTGGATGCTCATTACCACTCGCTATAACAATGAGGCAGCCATTGGACTTTATACCTCGAATGACTTATCAGTTTGGACACCGCAGGAACCACTTTATACAGAAACGTCACCGCTTAATTTAGAAGTCACTGACTTTATCCAGTTAGATGGTCATGAATTTATTGTTTATTCTGACCAGCGAGACGAAGAACATACGGTGAAATATTTAGTTAAAGAAAATGGCGTTTGGGTAAAACCGACTATGGACTCTTTAGACGGGCGCAGATTCTATGCCGCTAAGTCTGCTGGTTCAAGTACTGATAAATTGTTAATGGCATGGGTTGCTGGCAGTGATGGTCGAAGCGATTCTGGTAGTGAAGAATTTGGCGGAAACTTTATGGCTCATCAATTAGATGTTACTAATGATGGCCAACTTGCGGTTAAAATGCCTGAACTATATCGAGAAGCATTGGTGAACGTTCTGTCTACTTCGTCTGCTTCAGCTTCTGGTAATGTGACCGAAAATTCTGGCGAGGTTAATATACCTGCGGGTTCACATATGTTACTAGCCAGTGAAGCGAGTAAAAATAGACTCTCATTTACCATCAATAGCGACAATGAAAGTGCGATATTTGGCGTGCAATTTAAAGACACTTCAGATAACAGTGAGCATTTTGTGGAAATTAACGGTACAACTAATGAGGTCACTTTTTATAATAAAGATGATCGCAGCAATACAGCTAACCCACAGGTGCTGAGTACTATAGACCCTTTGTTAGGAGTTAATATCGAAATATTACTTGACCCTGTGCAAGGAATTGGTGCTGTTTATGTTAATGACTTCAGAGCGTTGAGTTTTAGACTGTATGATCTTGCAACGAGTGAAGTAGGAGTGTATGCGCAAAGTGATGATATTTCTGTTTCTGGAATAACACGCTTTAAGTAATCATTGGGAGCTTATCTAAAAAAGACAGGTTATTTTTAATATAGCCTGTCTTTTACAACAAACATATTTGGCTTCTAAATCTAGTGTTATAAATTTGCAAATATTATTTATGTTTTAAACATTAAGCGGCAATATAGCTAAGAACATAGCTTTCAAATGCCAAGTTAATCCATACACAGAGAGCAGTATCAGTGATAAATTCGAAAAAAACTTACTGGATTTTAAGTGGTGCTTTTTTTAGCTTCTTTTTATGTTGGTCATTCTCATTCTCATTATTTCCCATTTGGCTCAGTCAACATGTTGGGCTTACAGGAGAAATGATTGGCATCATTTTCAGTTTTAATGCTATAGCGGCACTGTTTGTTATGCCATGTTATGGCTATCTGCAAGACAAACTTGTCTTACGCAAAAATTTACTGTTCTTTATTGCCTTACTCTTACTGGCGGTCGGTCCTTTTTTTATTTTTGTATACAGTCCTCTGTTACTTAGTCATTTTTATTCAGCGGCTATTTTGGGCGGATTGTTTTTTGCGCTTGCTTTTGGGGCTGCAATTGGTGTGCTTGAGAGTTATGTAGAGAGGGTGGCCAGGACAAGTGGTTTTGAATTTGGACGCGCTCGAATGTGGGGTTCACTAGGGTGGGCCGTTGCTACTTTTTGTGCTGGTTACTTATTTAACAAAGGACCCGACATTAACTTTTGGTTAGCGTCATTGAGTGCTTGTGTGTTTATTGTTTTAATTTTTTCACTTGCGCTTAGTCAGACAGACCAGATTGTTAAGAAAATAAATGAGGAACATGAAGAAAAATTTGATTTGAAGTTGGTTTCAAGTTTGTTATTCATGCGAGAATTTTGGGCATTTGTGATTTTTGTGATGGGAGTGACTTGCGTCTATTCCGTTTATGACCAACAGTTCCCTGTGTACTTTGCATCCATGTTTGAAAATCAGCAAGATGGAAATGCAACCTATGGTTACTTAAATTCATTCCAAGTATTTTTGGAAGCTGGAGGAATGTTTTTAGCACCGTTTCTGGTAATCAAAATTGGCGCTAAAAATAGTCTAATATTAAGTGGTTTGATTATGGCGATTCGTATCATTGGCTCAGGATATGCTGATGATACAATCACAATTTCTTTAATGAAACTACTTCACGCGGTTGAATTACCCATAATGTTGGTAGCCATATTTAAATATATAACGCAAATCTTTGACGCGCGTATGTCGGCAACACTTTATATTGTCGGGTTTCAGTTTTCGACACAATTAATGGCTTCTGGATTGTCTATTTTTGCCGGTATGATGTATGACAATTTAGGTTTTCCACTTTCATACAAAATTTTAGGCGGGGTAGTTTTATTTTTTACTATTGTTTCTTACTTTTTACTCAGTTCAACGCAAGATGTGCTTAACAAAAAGTCTACAGCTCAATAAGAGCCTCTTTTAACTAAGGTGAAGGGAAGTTTTTCGTGCACTATATCTTGCCTTTCCTCTAGCAGATATTCCATTGCCCATTTACCCATATCAAAGTGTGGCAGTGCCATTGTAGATAAAGCGGGTTGTAGTAAGGCTGGGATAGTATCCCAATCATCAAAGCTTGCGATGCCCATATCTCTACCCACTTGGATTCCCATGGACTGCAATACAAAGTAAGCTTCTACTGCAATCGGATCTTGTCCACAAATAATGGCGTCGGGTTTGAATTCACGCGCAATTCTGGCGGTCGCCTCTCGTGAGTTGGAAACTTCTTTATCTGGTGACCCATGGAAAACAGATTCAATATGCAAATTTTCCAATGGAACGCCACGAAGGATAAATGCATTAATTATGCCTTGCTTTCTATCTTGTGCTGCGATGATTTGTTCATTCAGGTTGAGAAATGCGATTTTGCGATATCCGGCGTCGAGCAATGCGAGTGCCACGGTTTCGCCAGCTTTAACCTCATCAGGAACAATGCTTGGATATTGCGTATTTTGACAGTAGCAATTAGCGAGTACGGTAGGACACTCAAGTAATATTTCAGGTAAAATAACTTCATGGTGATACATTGCTGCATAGATGATACCTTCTACTCTGTGCTCCATCAGGTGTTGGGCAGCTAACTCAGCGCTGTAACGATCTTCAGTGACATTCAGTACCATTAGTTCTTTGTTTTGTTCCCAAGCTACTTTCTGTGCCCCCCTTATAAGATCAAAGGTGTAAGGTACCTTTAATAAATCATCTGCAATAAAACCAATAATTCCAGACTTTTTTCGTCGAGTAATGCTTGCAGCTCGATTCGGGCGATATCCTAATTCTTTAATGGAGTTAACCACTTTATCGCGATTAATTTTTTTTACAGTAGGGTCGTTATTAACGACTCGCGATACAGTCTTAAAGGATACGCCAGCATGCGTTGCGACTTGCTTGATTGTTACCATTGATATTCTCGTAGATGCATATAACACTCATAATGGGGTAAATAATCAAATATTAAGTGTATATTGATTATAATCTTATACTACCATATAAAAAAGGTGTCACCATTAATTACAAACTATTGTTTGATAAACAACGGTATCAGATGTTTAGTTACGCGCAATGCAGGTGAAAATTCACTTCATGTTCAAACACATAAATCATTTAAACAACGTTGTCTTTTTGTCTTCATTCTGTTACTTTGTGTTGTATGTTGAAAGATAATTTTTTACAGGATAGTTATAATGAAAAAGGTTGTATGTGTAGGTGAAATGCTGATTGATTTTGTATGTTTGGATACGAATACAGGTATTGAAAATGGGGTTAATTTTATCAAAAAAACGGGTGGTGCACCGGCTAATGTTGCTGCGTGCATTGGTAAATTAGGAGGAGAGCCTCTGATCGTTGCCGCAGTAGGTAATGACTTATTCGGTACTTATTTGAAAAATGAAGTTGCGCATTATCAGGTAAATATTGATTTCGTAGAAACGGCTAACACACCAACCACATTAGCTTTTGTTTCTTTGGCAGATGACGGGGAGCGTGAGTTTGCGTTTAATCGAGGTGCTGATGAGCTTCTGAATTTAAGTAACGACACTATTAATGTTTTGCTCGAGAATGCCATCTTACATTTAGGATCTGCCACCGCATTGATGGGAGGAGAACTGGCCTTAAGTTATCGTAAAATAGCACTGGCTGCTAAAGAAAATGGCAACATCATTTCTTTCGATCCTAATTATCGAGTTGATCTGTGGCGTGGAAATGAAGCGCTATTTAGGCAGAAATGTGATGAGTATTTACAACTGGCTGACATTGTTAAGGTAAGCGATGAAGAACTCGTATTACTGACTCAATCGTCGACTATGGAGGATGGCTGCCAAATTTTACATGAAAAAGGTATTAAAATTGTATTAGTAACATTAGGAAGTAGCGGCTGCTTTGTGTCGCAAAATGGGCAGCAATATTTAGTTCCAGCTTTTGAAATTGATGCAGTTGATACTACTGGAGCCGGTGATGCTTTTATCGGTGCTGTACTTTATAAAATGTCAAATAAACCTCAAGGAGCCGATTTTTATGCATCTCAACTACGCGAGTTTGTTGAATTTTCAGAAAAAGTAAGTGGTCTTGTTTGTTCTAAAATAGGTGCAATGACGGCACTACCAACAGAAGCTGAAGTTGAGTCATTAAAATTTATTGTTAAAGAATAATCAGTAAATTGAGTCCCTTCAATTTACATGAATTAGTCAAATTGAGTTCGATAACATGAATTTGTAGTACGTTTCGCTGGTTAATCTTAAATACCGGCTATTATTGTGTCAGCGATTTTCTCCGCAATGGCAATAGTAGGTGCGTTAGTATTACCACAGCCAATTCGTCTTGACCCATTTTACAGGTACCAACAGGGTGGTAAACAAGGCCAAGGCGTTCTTTACCGCAAACTACATTACAAGCATCAGAATTTGAGGTGATTGCAGTGCGCCAGCACCAATTATTATGTAATCAAAATTCATGAGATTTATCTAATATGATTTTTTCATAACTTTATCTTATCATCATAAAAAAGAAGTTTACATTCTTTAAAATTTAGACACACTATTGAACGTGTTAGCAGTAACTTTGCCCTGGTAAAAGGGGAGTGAAAGTTAAGGGGAGCAAATTTTATGAGGAATAATAATAAGATGAATTTGATCAAAATAATTAGCTTTGTCGGCGTATTTTTTATATTTCAGATAAGTGCAGACGAGCTATCTTCAAAACCAGCGTCTCAAGCTACATTGGAATACCAGAAAAGTGTTACCAACGCACTTCCATTTGCCGATACAAGGGATTTTACATTAGCTGAAAAAGGCTTGATTAAACGTCCTGAAAAAGTCGAAATACTGGATGACAACGGCAACGTAGTGTGGGAGCTGGGTAATTACAAATTTTTACTCTCTGAAAACTACCATGACAGTATTAACCCATCATTAGAGCGTCAAGCAAGACTAAATATGTTGTACGGTTTATACAAAGTTAGTGACCGAATATACCAAGTTAGAGGGTATGACTTAGCTAACATGACCTTAATTAAAGGTGATACTGGCTGGATCATTTTTGATACGTTGCTAACCCCTCCTACCGCAAAAGCGGCGTTCGCATTAGTCACACAAGAGCTTGGTGAGTTACCTATCAGGGCCGTGGTCTATAGTCATGCACATGCCGACCATTTCGGTGGCATCAGAGGGATTGTATCTCAAGCACAGGTTGATAGTGGTGAGGTAAAAATACTCGCACCACGTGATTTTATGGAGCATGCAATAAAAGAAAACGTGTTAGCAGGCAATGCAATGACACGTCGAGCGACTTATCAATACGGGAGTATATTACCTAAATCTGAGTTTGGTTTAGTGGATGCCGCTATAGGTAAAGGCATTTCAAATGGTGCGATTGGGCTGATTGCCCCAACTCATATTGTTGAGGCTGATGAGGAAACGATTACGATAGATGGGGTAGAAATGGTGTTTCAAAACACACCTGATACCGAATCACCCTCGGAAATGAACACGTATTTCCCCCAGTTTAAAGCCCTTTGGACGGCAGAAAATGTCATTGGTACTATGCATAATGTATATACCTTGCGCGGTGCAGCTGTGCGCGATGCTCAAGGTTGGAGCAAATATATTAATGCATTGATCCATAGTTATGCTAAAAATGCAGATGTCATGTTTGCTTCACACAGCTGGCCACGTTGGGGCAATGAATACCTGATACAAGTGCTAGAGAAACAACGCGATCTGTATGGTTTTTTACACGATAAAACCCTCAACTTGGCTAATAAAGGAGTCACAATAAACGAAATTCATAATGAATTATCCGTGCCTGATGTGCTAGCACATGAGTGGTACAACAGGGGATATCACGGGTCATACTCGCATAACGTTAGAGGGGTATTAAATCGTTATTTGGGTTTCTTTGATATGAATCCTGCCAACCTCGACAAGCTTAGTCCAGCTGATTCTGCACCTAAATATGTCGCGGCAATGGGCGGCTCAGATAAAGTCATCGCAATGGCCCAAGCAGCACATGATAAGGGCGAGTATCGCTGGGCTGGCGAGTTACTCAATAACGTGATATTTGCCCAACCAGATAATGTTCCTGCTCGTTTGTTACAAGCAAATATTTTTGAGCAACTGGGCTATCAGGCAGAAAGTGCAGGTTGGCGCAATACGTATTTAGCCGGTGCACACGAGTTAAGGCATGGACTTCCAGAGCAAATAAATACCGCAAAGGCTGGACCTGATATGATTGTCGCTATGAGCTCTGAATTGATATTCGATTTTCTAGGCGTCAGATTAAACACTGAGTTAGCGCTGGGTAAAACGCTCACGATCAATATTAGATTTCCTGACAAAGATGAGACATTTTTACTTGAACTTAAAAATGCACATCTAAATAATATTCAAGGAATACAGTCTCAAAGTGCTGATGTGACGGTTACCATGAACCGGAGTGACTTGAACTTGATGTTAATGAAGGTAAAAAGTTTTCCTGAATTAGTTAAAAGTGGGGCGATTCAATTTGATGGTGATATCACTGCATTTACATCGATATTGCAAATGTTAGAAGAATTTCCGTTCTGGTTTAATATCGTCACTCCTTAATACCGGGTAGGCAATAAATACTAACAAAATCAGCTCGTGCACACATTATTTTTGAGCTGATTTTGTTATCTATCCTAGGCAAAAAAGTTAAAACCAATCTTCTTGCATATCTACCGTCACACGATTTAGACTCAGCAATAATTCAGCTTGCGCCTCGATACGGGGTAGCTCCCAATCAAAACAAAACTTAGCAGCCTGTAACTTACCTTGATAATAAGCGTTATCATCCTTGGTACACGTGTTTGTTGTCAGTGCCTTATGCGCTATCACCGCTTGTCTTAACCAAATCCATGCAACAGTCACTTGCCCAAACATATCCAAATACACAGTCGCATTTGCCGTAGCCACATCCGGATCTTGTGCTAACGCTTGGGTTAACTTTATGGTGACAGTATGCAGCAGTTCACATGCATGTTGCATCGGTGCAATATACTGATGACAGATACTACCAGCCTCAATTTGAGCGCATGTTGCTTGGATCAATGCGATAAATTGTGCAAAATGTTGCCCCCGATTAGCCATGACTTTTCTACCCAGTAAATCGAGGCCTTGTATTCCTTCAGTACCTTCATGGATGGGGTTAAGGCGGTTATCCCTAAAATACTGTTCAACGGGATATTCACGCGTATATCCTGCGCCACCGAGCACTTGGATCGCTAAATCGTTGGCTTTGACGCAATACTTAGAGGGATAGCTTTTGACAATAGGAATAATCAAATCGAGAATTTGCGCTGCATACTGACGTTCATCTTCGGTTTCAGCATGATGGCTATCTTCGAATAGCTCACTAGCATACAGGCACATCGCTAACGCCCCTTCGGAATACACTTTTTGCGCTAGCAGCATACGTTTGACATCGGCGTGTTCGATGATTTTGACTTGAGTCGAATCAGAAGATTTATTCGAAGGTTTTCGACCTTGAGGTCGTTCTTTTGCATAGTCTAGTGACGCTCTAAAACCTTGGTAACCAAGTACTGCTGCTCCCATACCTACGCCAATACGCGCCTCATTCATCATCTGAAACATATATTTAAGACCACAATGGGGCTCACCGACTAGATAACCAATCGCACCGTCTTTTTCGCCAAAATTAAGAACGGTTGACGTTGTGCCGCGATATCCCATTTTGTGAATTAATCCCGCCAATGCGACATCATTGCGTTCACCTAATGAGCCATCAGGATTAACCAAAAACTTCGGGCAGATAAACAACGAGATACCCTTTGCACCACTTGGCGCACCGTCGATTTTAGCCAGTACCATGTGAACAATATTATCAGTGATGTTTTGATCACCGCCTGAGATATACATTTTATTGCCAAATATACGATAACTGCCATCATCAGCAGGTTTGGCGATGGTCTTTATATCAGCAAGTGCTGAGCCTTGGCCAGGCTCTGTCAACGCCATTGTCCCTGCAAAACGACCATCTTGCATTGGTGCTAAAAACGTATCGCGGTGAGCTTTACTTGCAAAGGTACTAATGAGATTGGCTGCACCCAAGGTCAAAAAAGGGTAGCCTGATGTGGCAATATTCGCCGCGTTAAAATACGCCATAGATGCTCTGAGGACCACCTCAGGTAATTGCATGCCGCCATCGTCAAAATCATAGTGGGCTGCAAAAAATCCCGCTTCACTAAAATGATCCCATGCCACTTTAACTTCTGGAATTAATGTGACTGCTTTGCCATCAAACACCGGTTCGTTGGCATCACCTTTAGCGTTATGGTTTAGGAAGTATTTTTCTGCGATGGTCTTTGCCGTAGCAATTGTCGCATCAAATATTTCACGAGAATGTTCAGCGTATCTTGCGCGTGACAGAACCTTTTGTGTATTCAAAAATTCGTACAATATAAATGTAATTTCGCGGTCGTTTAAGATGGGATCCGTCATAAAATATAGCCTTATTTCACACAGCTTATGCAATGCGTAAAGTAGTGGTGGGTACACTACTGATGGAAAGAAAAATTGATTAATATTAAAAATATTAAACAGTATTAAAGATAGTAGGGGAGTTGAGCTAATCATCCAAGTTTATAGATTTTATTAATGATGATAAGTTGTGTTGATAGACGGGGGTAGAGATGAGTAAAGACAATCATTCGTACTCACGGTACAATCTTAATATGTTAGTAAACCAGCCGTGAACCGTGTCTACATCCAATTATTTATCCGCATACTCAGCCCAATTACAAGACCAAATTGCGCGCTTGCTAGAGCAAGATCGCCTGACCGATTACTTATTACAAAAATACCCTACCATTAACAATGTCCCCAATGATAGTGCGTTGCGTGAGTATGTGCTTAATCTTAAAAACCAGTACTTAAGAAAATCTCCGCCTTTGAGCAAAGTAGTGTTTGATAAAAAAATCCATGTTGTGAATAACGCATTAGGGTTGCACAGTTTTGTGTCTCGAGTGCAGGGCGGTAAACTCAAAAGTAAAAATGAAATTCGTATCAGTACGTTATTTAAGCATACCCCTGAGGCTTTTTTACAAATGATCGTGGTGCATGAGCTGGCGCATCTCAAAGAAAAAGACCATAACAAAGCGTTTTATCAACTTTGCCAACACATGTTGCCCGATTATCATCAGATAGAGTTCGATGTTAGAGTATACTTAACGCATCTAGAACAAAAAGGGGAAGTGTATGCACATGCATCCCACCGCCCCAAATTAACGCGTTGATCATTGAGACAATTATGAATTACCAATTTGTGTGGGATATAGAAGGCACGCCTCAAGCCGAATTTGAGATGGGATTTGAGTTATTTACGCAGTGGTTTTGTGATGAAATAGGTACCGATACTGCCAAGATAACAGAGCTTCAGACATTGATTAGCCAGCTCCAAAATGGCGCTATCATTGAGCACATTATTAAAGGCAATACGCTGACAATGATACTCAATCAGGATGAGATTGAAATCACTGCTGACAGTTTACAAGCTGACATCCCCGATGCCGATGATATGCCAGAAGGGACTGAAATTAGTGATGATGGCTGTATATCGGGCTGTGGCTTAGCAGATTTTGTCAGTGTCTTAGATTCGTGGGAAGCCTTTGTGGGATAAAGGCGATAAATAGGGTCAGATCCCAATTATTAAATTGGGATCTGACCCTATTTATCTCTTCATGTTAAACATTAGCAACGAATGGAATCGTTTATGCGCGGCACTCATCACTATTTTAATATCTTTACTGCGCCACTTCGTGCGCGGCTCCTCTATGCGATAATCTCAGGATTACTTGCTATCAGTATGATCAGCGTGATTATTATCGCACTAGAACAGCAAAGCCGCGAACATATTGAACGTTTAACGCAAAGTACCGCAAACAGTGTCGCTGTATTGATCCAAGACGGACTCCAACAACAGAGAAGTATTGCCGACGCCGACGCGTTTGATGTGATCCCTGCTTATTTGAAACTTGACCATGACTTTGTGGTTACGATTGATGGGCAAGTGGTTTATTCCTCTGAATCAGCTGTGAATGACCTGAACCCGGTAGCGACTAGTTGGCAGCATGAAGTCACCTTTTTAATCAATCAACAACTCTGGCAAGTAGTGAGTCAACCTAAAGCGGATCTGTTGTATCGCTCGCATTATCGTTTCTTTGGGATCTTGGTATTACTTGGTCTTTTAGTCAGTGTGACCGTCGCTTTGGCGACACTTACCGCTTTATCAGTTATTAGTGAGACCAGACTGTTTAAGGATGAGCGAAACAAAGTCCAACATTTACTCAACATTCTACCGGGTATGGCATACCAGGCTTATAATTCAGCAGATTGGCCTATGATTGCGGTTAATGATGGTTGCAAGGACTTAACGGGCTACTCCCGAAACGCCTTAATGCAAGGGGAAGTGTTGTGGGGCAGTATGATTCATCCTAATGATTATGAATACGTCAACCAATGCGTCTCTACCGCTGTTGAGCAACAATCTATTTTTGAATTGGAGTATCGCATTATCACTAAAGATAACCAGACCAAATTAGTCTGGGAGCGAGGAGAGGCGGTCTATTCAGTGGTGCATCAATGTTTGATTTTAGAAGGGTTTATTACTGATATATCACAACAGAGAGTGGCAGAAGATCAAATGCGCGAACATGTAGAGCATATGGCCTATATGGATAGATTAAATTCATTAGGTGAGATGGCTGCGGGCATAGCGCATGAGATAAACCAACCTTTAGCAGCGATTTCTTTGTTTTCACAATCGGGAAAACATTTATGTCAAAATGAACAATATGGTCGTTTGCCGGATATTTTTGATCAATTAAGTACGCATTCTCGTCGTGCCGGTGCCGTGCTAGAACGCATGCAAATGATGACGCATCAAGGTGAACGCCTCAAGCAAATTGTCGATAGTAATACCGTCATTAGCGACGTAATTAAGTTAATTGAGTCGGATGCGCGCATAAGGCAGGTCACGATTACACGTGTCGATTGTGCTACTGCTACTCAAATATATGTTGATCTCGTGCAGATCCAGCAAGTGCTGTTAAATTTATTGCGAAATGGGATGGAAGCGATGCAATCTCTTGCATTCTCTCATGGTAACACCATCGAAATTAGTACCGAATTACAACACCCAGTAAATACAAGCCCGACTTTGATAAAGTTTGCGGTAAAAGACACCGGAGGTGGTGTCGATAAAGAAATGCAAGCGACGTTGTTTGATGCTTTCTCTTCCACCAAACCCAATGGCATGGGAATTGGATTATCGATTTCTAAAACTATTATCGAAGCACATGGTGGGCGGCTGCAATACCGGCAACATGGAGCTTTTGTATCAGAGTTCTATTTTACCTTGCCGGTGTATGTTTGAGTCAGATAAATGGGGTCAGATCCCAATTTAATAATTGGGATCTGACCCCATTTATCAATTATGAGCTTGGGTACGCGTTTGCGTTTTTGAGGCTTGCGAAATCATTGAAACGCACACCTTGTTGCTTCATTACCTCATTGATTTTGTCACTGATCAGCTGACGAATATAGAACGGTTGATTAGGGACATAATGATGGATCGTATGGGTTTTGCCAAAGTTAAAACAAAAAAGGTGAAACGGTATAAACAACCGACTCGTCAGCACATGCGTTTGTTCAAATACGTTATTGACGCCGCCATAGTAATGCATTGATGAAGTCACAAAATTAAGTGAGCTCGAGCGAATAATATTAGGCACTACCAATACCACCATCAAAAACTCAAACACGTTCATCACAGATAACGCCCAAGCAGGTGCGTTGGCGGCAACAGGTAAAAACAAGTCAGCAAGATGAAAACCAATCACGCTATAAAGGACAATAAAGTATGATGTCGTGATCGGAAACCCAGCGTTGAACACGCGAGAAAAACTGAAGTTTTTGATTTCTTTGCTAAATCGTTTGCTGTTGATTAACAACCCCAGTAAACCATCAACGATGACCAACGCACGCAAGAATGGATTTTTGATGCCATTGCCAACTAGACGTTCTTCTAGATCTTGATCTGTGCCTGACACGATGTGATGTTGCAAATGAATTTTACGACGGAACCAAGGGTTAACCGTGTTTGGACGCATTATCCACACCGTCAACATCATGAAATTTTGCACCCATCGGTTTTTGGCAAAATATTGATTGTGGATCAAATCATGCTCCAACTCATGCGAGATGGACGTCACCATTGCGGCTAAAACGATACACAACCATGCCGGTATCATCGTCATATAGTACAAACTACCTAAACCAATTAATGCCCCTAATGACACTAACATCAAGACCATACCAAGCATGTTTTGATGTGCAAGAACTGCATACTTAGCACGCAGGATCTTTTCTTCTGAGCGAATAGCGGTAATGATCGTTCTAATACTGTCTTTGGCAGATTGGTTGGTCATAGGCTGTTTATTTTGCATATATTAATTCTCAATGAACAAATGATATAACATTTTTACCAAAACCCGAAGTAGTCATATCTTAGATTAAGGTCTATTGGTTAATTAAAACGGCAACCAAAACTTACGATTTAGGGATTTAGGTATAAATTAAACCGCGCCTCACCAGCCATTTTTCTATTTCTACACAAATAAAGAGGATAGCTGAGATAGCTACACATATACCCAGTTCGGGTAACGGAATTGGTTGAGTGTTGAATAACTCATTAAAAAATGGGATATAAATCAACGCTAGTTGTAACAGGACACTAATAGTGACTGCAATGACCAAAAAAACATTGGTCCATAACCCTTGACTCCAGAGCGAATCAATATCGGAACGCACCGCTAAACTATGAAATAACTGAGAAAAAACCAATACGGTAAAAACGGAGGTTTGCCAGTATTCATGTTCTTGTATCAACCCCCATTGTAATGTGCCAATACACAAAACACCGATGAGTACTCCGACCCAAATAATGTGCTGCCACATGCCATTGGCAAAAATACTTTCGTTTTGTGCTCGCGGTTTGTGCTGCATAATGTTGCGTTCTGCTGGCTCTGCACTAAATGCTAAGCCAGGCATTCCATCGGTGACCAAATTAATCCATAAAATATGGATCGGCAGTAACGGCATCGGCATCCCTAATATTGGTGCCATCAGGATCGTTAATATCTCTCCTACGTTGGAACTCAACGTATATTTGATAAACTTTCGGATATTGTCATAAATACGCCGACCAGCTGCCACTGCATTGACGATAGTCGTAAAATCATCATTGAGTAAAATCATGTCCGCGGCGCTGCGAGCAACATCCGTGCCTTTTTGTCCCATCGCAATCCCAATATTTGCGTGTTGTAGGGCTGGCGCGTCATTCACCCCATCACCCGTCATGGCCACAAAATGACCTTGTTGTTGCAGGGCGCGTACAATTCGGAGTTTTTGTTCCGGGGAAACGCGCGTGTACACCTGGGTATGCAGGACGATGTCCAATAATTCGGTATCACTGAATTGGGCTAATTCGTCACCATTGAGTGCATTGAGCTGCGCATCATTAAAGTGCAGTTGACGTGCAATGGCTAGTGCCGTGCCTTTGTGATCACCAGTAATCATCACTGGCGTAATACCCGCAGCCACACAACTACTGACTGCATCAGGCACTGCGGAGCGCACCGGATCTGTAATTGCTACTAAGCCCAAAAAGTCTAATTCGGTCTCCACGTTATCGAGACTTGGTAACGCCTCCCATCGCCGCATTGCAAGTGCCATCATACGATAGCCTTGCGCTGATAATTCTTCAACAAGCTCCATTAACGCTAGCGCATCAAACTCACCTTGTGCTTGTTGTGTCACACATCGAGCGATCACTCGTTCGGGCGCGCCTTTGGTAAATGCGATAAACGTATCTTGGTTTTGGTGGATCGTCGTCATTAGTTTGCGGTCACTATCAAATGGTACGGTATCGACGAGTGGGTAATCCCGTAATAACAGTGATTTATCAAATCCATGTTTCACAGCAAAATGATATAACGCGAGTTCTGTGGGTTCGCCTGTTGCTGAAGTTGACACATCGTTACTGATCGCCAACGCAGTGCCGAATAAGAGATGCTCCCCTGTTAGATCCGTGATTTTATCAACACTAAAATAGGCGTCTGCCACGGTCATTTTATTTTCGGTTAATGTGCCGGTTTTATCTGTGCAAATAAACGTGACGGCGCCTAATGTTTCCACCGCTGGTAAGTTACGGATCAATGCATGTTGCGCTAACAACCGATGCGCCCCTAAGGCTAATGAAATGGTAATCACGGCAGGTAATGCTTCTGGGATTGCCGCGACAGCTAGGCTCAACGATGTCAGTATCATCGTTACCACAGGATGACCTTGCATTACCCCTGCAACAAACACCACCAAGCAAATTGCAACGATAGCGACAACGAGCTGTTTAGAAAATACGCTTAGGCGGACTTGTAATGGCGTTTTAGCTTGTTTTTCCTGAGTTAGCTCCGTGGCTATTTTACCTATTTCTGTGTCGGTACCTGTCGCCACAACCACTCCTTCTGCGGTACCCATAGTCACTATGGTGCTGCTAAATGCCATATTGATTTTGTCACCTATAGCGACTTGGGCATTGCCGGTTGGTTGTGTGTGTTTACATACCGCCATTGACTCACCAGTTAATGCCGCTTCATCAATTTGGATATTGTGCTCAGTAATAATCCGAATATCCGCTGGCACGATGTCGCCTTGACCTAATACCACTACATCACCCGGTACGAGCATATTAACGGATAAAGGCTGTATTTTGCCATCTCGATAAACGTTGGCTAAAGGGGAGGCGAGTTTTTTTAATGCGCTTAAGGCTTGTTGGGCGCGAAATTCCTGGATCGTACTGAGCCCTGCATTCAAGGTTAAAATCACCATGATAATACTGGCATCTTTGAATTCACCAACGGCACCAGAGATCACGGCTGCGATTAATAAAATAATCGTCATTACTTCGCCAAATTGCCTAAAAAACAGCTGAACGATATTCGCAGACTTACCTTCCGGAAGGGAATTGGGGCCATATTGATGTCGTGCCAGTTCAGCTTGCGCTTGAGTTAATCCTTTCGTGGATGATTGTAAATGGGTTAAGACATCAGCACACGATAGCGTGTGCCATGCTTGAGAAGGACTAGTTGCCGCAGTGTGGCTGTGGGTTTTTGGCATACAATTATTGAATATGATATTGCGAATAAGGGGTATAGGGCAGCGGCTTGACTGCGTATTTAGGTTGTAAATACGTGACTACATCAGTCAACTCCGTGACGGTCATCACATCATTGTAATTTTTCATCAATGAGTGAGATTCTCCGTCAGTCGTTTCCCAGTGCGGTCCACGTGATATACGATGCGAGGGATTAATGATGCTTGTCACTAGCTCTGCATAAGTAGTGATTTTGGGCGATGAACCTCCTAACTCAACTTTGTGAGGTAATTCACTAGGCAGCGCACTACCATCAAGCCCTTCTATGGTGTGGCATGCCATGCAACGATGCTTGATAATAGCTTGTTCTCCGGCAACCGCATCACCTTGTGGTAAGCTAAACCCGCGCGGTGAATCTACACCTTGGTCACAGCCGGTCAAGCTAGTTGCGGTGCTAATAATTAAAAAGGTACAGCATAATCCTCGGGGTATATTCATGATGGTATCTCCCAGTTTTAGTGGATGTGTTAGTTGTTGTGTAGGCAAATGTATTGCCGAATAAGTCTCTTAATCTCTTTCTAAGCTTAGTGGGTCATATCTATCTGAGGTTGATCCGTGTCAATGAAAGTGTCGATTTAATCGTTTAACGTCAAAGACCGTCTAAACAACGCCACACTACTACTAAAAAACACAAGTCCTAAGCCAGCAATAATAACCATTTCTTGCCACACCAATTCCAATTCAGCCCCTCTAAATACAACTGCTTGGGCAAACGCCATATAATGCCTGGAGGGTAATAACCACGTGACAGGTTGAATGAAATCTGGTTGGTTTTCGATGGGAGATATGCCCCCGGAAAGCATCATCATCGGTATGATCAGCATTAACACTAATAACGCAAATTGCGCCATTGACTGCGCGATCGTACCCAAAAAAATACCAATGGACGCCACTGAAAATAAATATAAGATTGTACCTGCGATCAATAGGCCTTTAGAGCCTAATATGGGCACATGAAGTGCATTGTCTATCGTTAAAAATAACGACAATACAAACGCTGTTAAGATGATGAGCGAGTTAGCACTGATTTTGGCCATTACAATTTGAAACGTGTTTAAGGGCATCACTAATAAGTGTTCAATCGTGCCGTGCTCACGTTCTCGTAATAATGCGGCGCCAGTTAAAATAATCGTCAACATGGTGAGTTGATTGACTATTGCATTGATCGAATTAAACCACATACCTATGCCATTCGGGTTGTAGGCTGTATGCAGCACTAAGTTAACTGGTGCCGCAGATATAATGTTTTCTCGAGCTGCAAAATAACTCACTTCTTGGTTAATAATATTTTGAATGTAGTTATTGCCCAAACTTGCTTGAGCTACTGCCGTTGCATCAATATCGATTTGAATAGTCGGCTGGCGAGCCTGTCTAATCGATGCTTCAAATTTGGGAGGAATACTAATCACAAACATATACTTATCATCGAACATAGCTTGATCCACGGCGTTAGCTTCGAGCATGATTGGCGGCTTAAAATACGGCGGATACAACGCATTGACGATGGCACGCGATAACGCGGAGTGATCTTCATCAATAATCCCGACAGAGGCGTTATTGACGGCTTCACTTTTGGCAGTTGATTCTGCGTAAATAGCTAAACTAAATGAATAAATGATTAACACGACAAGCATAAAATCACTCAGCACACTGCGGATCTCTTTAATGCCTAACCAAGCTATATTGCGCCATTGATGCATCAGTTAATCCTCTTGTTTTTTGAGGATAACAGCGGAAATACTGACAAAGATAGGGCCGAATAACATGAGCACCAAGATATCAGGAATGAGATCCCAAAACACCAGCCCCTTTGTAAACGCAGCGACGCTCAAGTGCATGTAATAGGTTGCCGGCCACAGTGTACCAAACACCTTGCCAGCTCCTTCTAAGGTCGAGGTGGGTTGAAATATCCCTGAAAATTGTAATGTCGGCAGCATGCATAAGATGGCCGTAGCAAAAATGGATGCCACTTGAGAACGGGTGATCGATGCGATCAATAACCCAAACCCCGTCGACGCAAAGACATAAAAGAACGCGCCAATGAACAATCCAACAAAACTACCTTTTAACGGAACTTGCAAAATCACAATGACCATTAAGGTTAAAATTAAAAAATTCAATAATCCAATAACGATATATGGCAATTGCTTACCTAATAAATATTCGAATTTATGCGTGGGGGTGACATAAAAATTAGTAATAGTGCCGATTTCTTTTTCACGTGAAATGCTAACTGCCATCAAGATTGCAGGAAATAACAAGAGTAGTAATGCCGGTGTTTTAGGGCCAATTGAATAAATGGATTCAAATGCAGGATTAAACCGATACCGAGATTCGATGGTAATGTTTGCTTTTGAGGCTAGATCGATTCCTAATTTAGCATATAGCTGAGCAATATATTGAGCGTGTACGCCATTAACATAACCAGCTATGGTGCCTGAGCGAGTAGTATTGGAGCCATCAATCCAAATTGATACGGATGGGGAAAGCCCTTTTTTGAGGGTTTTACCAAAGCCTGAAGGGATCTCTATCGCCAATGCGATCTGGTTGGCTTGCAGTTGTGTTTCTAATGCACCGATACTGCTTACTTCCGGTTGATTAAGAAAATAGCGTGAGCCGGTAAATTGATTTAAGTACGCGCGGCTTTCTGGTGTTTGATCATTATCTAAGGCTGCATAGCGCAATGCTTCAACATCCAATGAAATACCGTAACTCACCACCATTAACAACAACGCACTACCAATAAATGCAAACGATAAGCGAATAGGATCACGCAGTACTTGCATTGTTTCTAGATAACTATATGCGAACAAGCGATGGATACTAAATCGCGAAAAATGAGCCGTCTTAACAGGAGGACTGAGCGGAACTGCTACTACTGGAACCGATAATTTATCTATTGCCACTGTATGCTGTAAATACGCAATGAACGCTTCTTCTAATGTTGAGGCGGCTTGGTTGTCGATGAGTTGTTGTGGTGTACCATAGACTAATACTTCACCCGCATGCATCAAGGAAATACGATCACAGCGCATAGCCTCGTTCATAAAATGTGTAGATATAAAAATCGTGACATTATCATGACGTGATAGCGAGACTAATAATTCCCAAAATCCATCGCGTGCAACCGGATCGACGCCGGAGGTTGGCTCATCCAAAATCAACATTTCGGGTTCATGCAACACGGCAACCGCTAAGGATAATCGTTGACGCATACCTAAAGGTAGGGCGGAGGCCGTGCTATCGAGATACGGTGATAGGCCAAAGCGCTGTACTAATTCTGCGATACGTACTGCAGTGTGCTCAGGTGTCAAATGATACAAGCGAGCATGTAACAGTAAATTTTGTTCGACGGTCAGTTCGCCGTATAACGAAAACGCTTGAGACATAAAACCAACGCGGCGACGTATATTAATATCATCAGCATCGACTTCTTTACCAAATAAATACGCCCTGCCACTGGTTAGGGGTAATAAGCCTGTCAACATTTTCATTGTGGTGGTTTTGCCACAACCATTAGAACCTAAAAAGCCAAATATCTCGCCTTGTTGAATTTCAAAACTGACTTGGTTTACGGCGGTAAAATCGCCAAATTTCTTGGTCAGATCCTCAGCCACGATAGCGGGTTCAACACTTGTCGATTTGAGTGGAGGGATCACTAATTCGCTATGATTGGCACGTTTCTCTGCTGGTAATAAGCGTAAAAATGCCGTTTCTAAATCAGGCGAATCCGTTATTGCTTTCATTGATAGTGGGGAGCCTTGATTAAGAATTTTACCTGCATCCATTGCAATTAAATAATCAAATTGTTCTGCTTCATCCATATATGCCGTAGACACTAATACACTCATTTTTGGCCGGACTTGGCGGATGGAATTAATCAATGCCCAAAATTGTTGGCGCGATAAAGGATCGACTCCCGTTGTAGGTTCATCGAGCAATAATAAATCAGGATCATGGATCAAGGCACAGCATAGTCCCAGTTTTTGTTTCATGCCGCCGGATAATTTACCAACGGGGCGGTGCACAAATGCGTGTAAGCCGGTGGCTCGGGTTAACGTTGCAATGCGTGTTGCACGTTCAGCATCGGTTTGATTGAATAGCTTACCAAAAAAGTCTAAATTTTCTTGTACGCTCAATTCGGCATATAAATTTTTGCCGAGTCCTTGTGGCATGTATGCAATTCGTGGTCCTATTACTGCGCGTTCATCAGTGTTATCAATATCGCCGCCAAGTACCTGCAGCGAACCTTGCTGAAGTTTTCTCGCACCAGAGATCAACGCCATTAATGTCGACTTTCCTACACCATCAGGTCCGATCAATCCCACCATTTTCCCTGCAGGGATCGATACACTGATAGCATTTAACGCAACCTTTTTTTTGTATGTATGGGTGATGTGTTGTGCGCTCACCACATTGGTATTTAATGCTGACACGTTTAACGCTCCTGCACCTTAAGCGTTGACTTGGACGTTAATTCAGGAGTTAGCTCCGGCGCTAACTCTGGAGCGGGCTGCGGTGGTAATTGCGTTAAAAAATCAGGCCAAGGGGAGGGAGGTAAACCTTGTTGTGGCATTAAACGGATATAGGCAACGCCACGAACGCCTGTTTTTACTTGATTAATATGGCTGAGTACCAGTTCATGAGGCACTCTAACTTTGACTCTAAACATGAGCTTATCGCGCTCATCGTGTGTTTCTACTTGTTTGGGTGTGAACTGTGAAATCGGTGACACAAAACTCACTTTCGCAGGGACTGCAAAATCGAGCATGTCGAGTTTAATGCGTGCCTCGCTGCCAATAGGAGTGAGATAAGCCTGTGCCGATGGTAAAAATACCTCCATGTATATTTCACCTAAATTAATCAACGTCAGCACTTTACCTCCACTTGGAAATACTTCACTAGGTTGGGCTAAACGATAGAGTACCCGCCCCATTACTGGCGCCGTTAAGGTAGAATCATCGATTTGTGTTTGGATCCGAGTCACGGCCGCTTTCGCTGCATTGACTGATTGCCTTAATGTATTGGTGTGGGCTTTTGCGGCAGCGAGTGCAGCATTTGCAGTCGCAAAGACTGTCTGTTTTTGGTCTGCGCTACTTTGTGATATCGATCCTGTTTGGGCTAATAGGAGTACTCGTTCATATTCTAAGCGAGCGAGTTTGAGCTCGCTTTCTCGTTGTTTTACCACTGCTTCACCTTCAATAACCGATGCGTGTGTTTGCGCTAATTGGGCTTGCGCTTGCGCCAACTCCGCGTCTAGTAGGATGGTATCCATCGTTGCCAATATCTGACCGACGCTGACTAAATCCCCCTCTTGGACGAAAAGCTGTTTGACGCGACCGGCATATTTAGTGGTCACATCGACTTGGTCGGCTTCAATACGACCATTACCTGAGGCAAAATCACTGGGAATTTGGTCATGGTTTTGCTGCCAACTCTGCCAACTAAATACTGCAATGACGCCAATAATAATGATGATAGCCACTAATTTAAAGGGAGGTTTAGGCATGATGGATTTCCTTTGAATCTGTCGAGTCATACATTAATGCAAGGGTTGATTGAGCAATAACACTTTCTTCATCGGTGGGGATGACAAGTGTGGTTATGGGGAATTTTACTGGGCTAATGACTGAATGATGGTGCTGGTTGGCAATAGGATCTAGTGCCACTCCGAGCCAACCAAGGTGCCCACAAATACGTTCGCGGACCAGTGCCGAATGTTCACCAATACCGGCAGTAAACACGATGGCATCGATGCCATCAATAGCACAAACTAAAGAAGACAGTTCACGCGCTGCACGATAACAAAATAAGTCGATGGCTTGCTGCGCGTGAGGGTGAGTGCTTGTAGTAAGCACTTGCATATTATTACTAATACCGGATACGCCTTTTAGGCCTGATTCATTGTATAGCATATGTTCGATTGCCGCGGGGCTGAGATGATGCTGTTGCAATAAATGTAACACGACGCCCGCATCCAATGCGCCGCAGCGTTGCCCCATGATTAACCCATCGAGTGCGGTAAATCCCATACTGGTAGCGACACTGCGACGGCTTTTTAATGCGCACATACTGGCACCATTACCCAAATGAGCCACGATGATCCTGCCCTTAGCGCGCTCACCCAAATAATGCGGCAAATTAGCAGCGATATATTCATAGGACAGACCATGAAAACCATAGCGTAGAATCCCTTGTTCTGTTAAGTGTCGAGGTAAGCCAAACCACCTGGCGATTTCAGGCTGAGTCGAATGAAAACTTGTATCAAAGCAGGCAATTTGAGGAATGTGCTCATTCCATTGGCTAATGACGTCAATGGCTTTGAGGTTATGTGGTTGATGTAACGGAGCTAGGGATACCAAAGTAGATAATTCCAGCATGATTGCAGGGGTGAGCCTAACGGGTTGTGTAAGATGCTGTCCACCATGCACTACGCGATGACCGACCGCGGCGATGCGATAGCCATGCTGAGTATCAGTTAACCAAGTGATCAGTTGGGGTAAAATGGTAGCGTGATCTGCTTGCTGAGATGCATTATCAGTGAATGTAATGGACGAGTCGGCTTGCCAACTGTCCGTTGCTTCATCATATAGCGTTAACACAGGTTGCCTAGGTATTAGCGTGATTTTTCCCCGTAACAGCATCAAGGGTTTAGCCGCACTCAACGCATACACCCCAAATTTGATGCTGGATGAGCCTGAGTTGATGACGAGGACTGCGTCTTTCATACAATAGTTTTCCGCACATGTGTTACATATAATTGGGCCAGGACACAAGACGCCAACCGGGATAATTTACCATCTGCGCGACTGGTTAATATGATAGGCACAGAAGCGCCAAGCACTATCCCTGCTGATTCTGCTCCGGCTAAATAGATTAGTTGTTTGGCAATCATATTGCCTGCTTCGAGATCCGGTGCGACTAAGATATCCGCATCCCCAGCAACGTCTGAAATGAGTTCTTTGGTCAAGGCGGCAGATTTTGATATAGCAGTATCAAATGCTAGGGGGCCATCTAATATTCCGCCTGTAATTTGTTTACGGTCCGCCATTTTACACAAACCTGCGGCATCAACAGTAGAGGCAATATTCACATTGACTGTTTCGACCGCTGATAAAATCGCAACTTTAGGTTTAGGGGTATCAAGTGCATGCAAAAGGTTAATAGCGTTTTGCACTATATCCGCTTTGATTGCCAAGTTTGGCGCAATATTGATAGCCGCATCAGTAATAAATAATGGCTTATGGTAGGTCGGGACATCTAGCGCAAAAATATGGCTCATGCGGCGCTCAGTACGTAAGCCTTTTTGGCTATCAACGATGGCATCCATGAGTTCATCGGTATGCAGTTTACCTTTCATTATCGCATCGACATGATGTTTGCGGACTTCCACAACCGCTCGTTCCGCGGCGGCGTGACTGTGCGCAACATCAATAATTTCGATATTAGATAAATTGCAATCTAACGTTTGAGCGACACTCATGATTTTCGCTTTTGGACCGATTAAAATCGGAATAATCACGCCTTGACGCTGTGCTTCCAGCGCACCACTTAAAGACAAATCATCACAAGGATGCACGACAGCCACGCGGATGGGGGCAATATCATGAGTCGCAGCTAATAACTTGCGATAATGCGCACCGGTTTCATGCAAGTGGACTTCCGGCATAATAACGCGTGGACGACGCACTTTTTCCGTAGGTGCGATGACTTTTGCTTCGCCTTTAATTATCAACTCGCCATCTTGGTTGATACATTCACAGGCTAATATGAGTTGGTTTTTTTCAGGAAATTTTTCGCTGACGGTTACTTTGACAATCACCTTATCGCCAATACCTACAGGGCGGATAAAATCCAGTGACTGATGAAGATAAATCGTTCCAGGACCGGGTAGTTGGGTGCCGAGTACTGCTGATATTAACGCACCACCCCACATCCCATGGGCGATTACTTTATGAAAAATATCAGATTGTGCATATTCCAAATCAACATGGGCAGGATTGATATCGCCAGACATGACGGCAAATAATTCGATGTCTTTGGGCTGTAACACTCGCACGAGTTCTGCGCTATCGCCTACCGCAATCTCTGCAAATGTTTTGTTTTCAATGTATTCCATGTGTGTCTTCCAGTTATCAATAGCAGGTCATGTTGTAAATTATGTAGTTTTTCTAAGACGCTGTTTATTTGCGCTCAACTCATAATATGAAAGCCAGCATCGACATAGGTAATATTGCCAGTCACACTTTTCGAGGCATCACTGACTAACCCAACGGCCACATTGCCTACATCTTCAATTGTGACTAATTGGCGCTTTGGTGCTTCTGCACGAGCTTTGTTAATTAACTCATCAAAAAAGGCGATCCCAGATGCAGCCCGAGTTTCTAATGGACCCGGAGACAGAGCATTAACGCGAATGCCGACTGGCCCCAGCTCCGCTGCTAAGTATTTCATTGAAGATTCTAAGGCTGCTTTCACCGGACCCATTATGTTGTAATGTTCAACCACTTTTTCGGCTCCGTAATAACTGACCGTTAATAAGCAGCCACCATTAGGCATTAATGGTTCAGCAAGTTTCGCCATACGAATAAACGAGTGACAGGAAATATCCATCGCTTGGGCAAATCCATCCCGCGAGCAGTCGGTCACGCGACCATGCAAATCTTCTTGGGGACAATACGCAATCGAATGCAGCACAAAATCGAGATTGCCCCAAGTATCGGCAATATGGGCAAAAACCGCTTCGAGTTGGTTATCGATTTGGACATCTAAGGGCAATAACGCAGTGGCATTCACTTTGGTTGCAACAGGTTTAACAAAGGGCTTGGTAAGCTCATTGAGATAGGTCACAATGAGCTCTGCACCAGCATTAGCGAATGCCTCAGCACAGCCGGCTGCAATTGATTTGTTATTAGCAATTCCCACCACTAATCCACGCTTTCCTTGTAACAAATTGCTGAGTGCTTGCATATTGTTGCTCCTTATTTAACCAGTACGTAAGTGCCTGGGGCATCACATATCACTGGTAGGTTTTTATCCGGTGCGCCCATCGACGGTGGCGTGGTTTTAGGACTGCTGAGTTGGGTTAACCAATCGACAAGCTCAGGCCACCAAGAACCTTCATGATCTGGATTTTTAATGATCCAAGTATCCGTATCGGTATAATTAGCATCTTTAGTAGTTGTGGATATTTGATAATGACGTCGCGGATGACCTGGTTCGCTGACAATACCGGCATTATGACCACCACTGGTTAATACAAAAGTGACATCAGTATCACTGAGTAAATGAAATTTATAGACCGAACGCCAGGGGGCGACGTGGTCTTGTTGAGTACCGACAACAAAAGCGGGAATGCGAATGTCTGACATGAAAATGGGTTTGCCATCCACTAAATAATTCCCCTCTGCTAAATCATTATTAAGAAATAATTGGCGTAGATAATGTGAATGCATTTTGTATGGCATCCTCGTCGCGTCAGAATTCCACGCCATTAAGTCGTTGATTTCGCTCCGATGCCCCATTAAATAGTCATGTACCATACGCGACCAAATTAAATCGTTGGAGCGCAATAATTGAAAAGCACCGGACATTTGCTTAGAATCTAAATAACCCTGTTCCCACATCATGTCTTCTAAAAATGTGACTTGGCTTTCATTGATAAACAGCATCAGTTCACCTGCTTCGGTAAAGTCTATTTGTGCCGCTAATAAGGTCATCGAAGCGAGTCGATTATCACGCTGCTGCGCCATGGTTGCTGCAGCAATGGAGAGCAATGTGCCTCCTAAACAATAACCAATGGCATGAATCGGGTGTTTGCCGACGATCGTGTTAATCGTATTAATCGAGCGCATGATCCCTAATTCACGATAATCAGCCATGTCTAAATCACGATCATCAGCATCGGGGTTTTTCCAAGATACCATGAAGACGGTAAACCCTTGTTCGGTCAAATATTTCACCAATGAATTATGCGGTGATAAATCCAAAATGTAGTATTTCATGATCCACGCAGGCACGATTAAAATAGGTTCTGGATGAACCGTTTCTGTAACTGGCGAATATTGGATCATCTCAATTAAGTGATTGCGATAAACAACTTTACCAGGCGTGATTGCGACATTTTCGCCAGTGATAAAAGCTTCAGTGCCCGGCGGAGGCTTTCCGCCAGTAGTCCTTTGCCAATCATCCAACAAGTTATGCCAACCCCGCACCAAATTTTGTCCATTTTCGCTCACCGTTTGATTCATTAATTCAGGATTAGTCAGTAAATAATTGGAGGGTGAAAACATATCCATGATTTGGCGGGTCGAAAACTCCATGGCTTTTTCGTGTTGCGGAGTAACGCCACGCACATCGGTAGTCGCATTTGACCACCATTGTTGCTTTAACAAAAATGATTGATACATAATGTTATATGGCCATTTCTGCCATGTGGGGTCCTCAAAGCGGTGATCAAATGGTAATGGCTCAATACAAGGAGATGAGGCCTCTTCTGTCCCGCTACATGCTCCAACATAACCATAGAGACGTGCTGCTTTGCGTGCCGCTTTTTCGACTAATAAGGCTTGTTTGCCTGGCGATGAGAATAAATGCTGGGCCCAATCGGCATAAGCAACCATTAATGCACTGGGTGAGAGTCCGGCAGTAAACCGCGCCATAGTGGCATGAATCGCTTTATCGATAATTTGTTGTTGAGATTCAGTTGGCATTCTCATTATTCCTTAATTGTTAGCTGCTGGGTATTATTGTGCCGGTAAAGGGTGACCAATGTGTTGATCTGGATGCAGATAATCAACTTTAGTCACTGTAACAATGGATGCTGCGCAGCAGCAATTAGAGATGACCGACGCGAAATGTGGTCAACCACATATGACTATTGATATTGCAAAAATATCAGCAGCAAACTATGGTTAATGCACCGAAGATTAACTCAATTGACACAATGGATAGGGAACAACAAGTAGTCTACGTCATTGATGACGATGCAGGCATTCGCGATGGGCTGCAATTATTATTAGAAACTACTGGGCAAACTGTAAGCGTATATGCCAATGCACGAGATTTTTTAGTCGATTTCACCCCGATTATGAACGGCTGCTTATTACTCGATATTCGTTTGCCAAACATGTCGGGGTTAGAGTTACAAATTCACCTCAAAAAATTACATTCCACGTTGCCTATTATTTTCATCTCGGGTCACGGTGACATTCCAATGGCAGTGGAAGCAATGAGGCAAGGTGCACTAGATTTTATTCGTAAGCCGTTTAGGGAGCAAGATTTACTCGAGCGGATCAATCAAGCATTACTCATCGCCTCTAGCCGCCATAAACAGCAGTGGATGGCCGGTGAATTACAAAGTAAGTTGGCGTTGTTATCAGACCGCGAACGGCAAATTTTTTCTCGTGTGGCTAATGGTGATATGAATAAAGTGATCGCAGCGGATCTTGGCATCAGTGAAAGAACCGTCGAAGTGCATCGCTCACAACTGATGAAAAAATTAAAAATCAAAACACTTGCGCAATTGGTCAGATGTAAATTGCAAGAAGAGCAATTGTATTTACCTGCGTATATGAATGCTCGTCAGGGGGACAAATAACTTAGTTACGATACAAGGTCTTAATTAAATGATAACCAAATTTGGTTTTCACTGGACCATGAACAGTCAAAATAGGTTTTTTAAAAACGACATCATCAAATTGTTTTACCATTTGTCCACGTCTAAACTCGCCTAAATCACCGCCTTTTTTACTGGAAGGGCAGGTGGAGTATTTTTTTGCTAGTACGCCAAAAGGTTTGCCCTTGTTGAGCATTACTAAAATTTCGTTTGCTTGTTTTTCGGTTTTTACCAAAATATGTAATGCAGCTGCAACCGCCATTAGATTTCCTCACCATTATAAGTTTGTGCTAAATCATCGAGATCTGAAATAGTATAGTCAAAGCCTGAACTATCAATTTCATAACTCACCGACACACTGCGCGAGGACTTATATAGTTTTGCACTCACTTGCCCTTTTGACCAGTGCTTTAACTCGTTTAAAAAACGATTAGCCTCTGGAGCAGTGGCAAATTGATAGTGAATTTGATTAAGCATGAAAGCTGTCCTAAAGGGTGACGGGTGTGTATCCTTGGATTGTATATATTAAAGCACATGGAATGGATTATGAAAACAATTGGTCTGCTCGGCGGGATGAGCTGGGAATCAACAGTGAGCTACTATCAAGCCATCAACGAAGGGGTAAAAGCCCAGTTAGGTGGGTTGCATTCAGCCAAGATATGTTTGCACAGCGTTGATTTTGCAGAAATCGCCGCGTTACAACAGTCTGATAACTGGGCTGCATTGGCGCAAATATTAACCACTGCGGCGCAATCATTAGAGCAAGCAGGCGCGGATTGTCTGGTTATTTGTACGAACACGATGCATAAACTAGCCCCTCAACTCCAATCTCAATTATCGGTCCCTTTACTCCATATAGCAGATGCAACCGCACAACAATTGATTGCCGATGGTATTACGCGAGTCGGGTTATTAGGGACGCGTTATACGATGGAACAAGATTTTTATACATCGCGGTTAATTCAAGAATTTGGGCTTGAGGTGGTCTTGCCATCATCAGCCCAGCGTACTTTGGTACATAATATTATTTATAATGAGTTATGTTTAGGCCAAATACATGACACTTCACGACGAGTGTATCAAGACATCATTGATGCGTTAGCGCAGCAAGGGGCACAAGCTGTTATTTTAGGCTGCACCGAAATCGCACTATTAATTTCGACCAGTGATACCGATGTGCCTGTCTATGATACTACGGCAATTCATGCCCAAGCTGCAGTTAATTTTGCGCTTGCGTGAGTCTGTGAATAAACGCACAATGAAAAAAAATCAGGAGTTAGAGAGTATGTTGGGATTGAATCATCATTGTAATCAAAATGGCTATCACAGGGTTATCAAGATTATAGCCACCGTCAGCTGTATGGTGTTTGGGATAAGCACGGTCAGTGCAGCCACGACTGATAAGGCACTTGCTCAGACATTGATCAGTAATGTTAATGGTTACACATTAAATAACAAGGGAGAGTTACTCCAATTTTCCGAAATGTTAATTCTGGACGACCGGATCTTGGCGATTGGTAACGCACTAGATGTGATTGGAGAGCCTGTTCGAATTGACGGGCAAGGCAAAACCTTACTCCCCGGTTTGATTGACGCTCATGGGCATATGTTAGGATTGGGACAAAATTTATTAGAAGCGGATTTACGCGGGACAATCTCTGAGCAAGAGGCGATTCAACGAGTCACGAGTTTCGTCGCAAAAGCTAGTGCGAATGACGAACAATGGGTTGTCGGTCGAGGTTGGAATCAAGTGCTATGGGATAAACCTGAATTTCCGACTAAAACGGCGTTAGATATTGCCTTACCCAATCGTCCAGTTATGCTTTCACGTATTGACAGTCATGCGATTTGGGTCAATAGTAAAGCGTTGGCATTGGCAGGGATCACTGCTGACACCACATCGCCTGCCGGTGGTGAAATTGTCAAAGATGCGCAAGGTCAGCCCACAGGCATACTGATTGATAATGCGATGACTTTAGTCGAAGCATTATTACCTCAGCCTGACGAGGAGGCGTTAACTGCACAATTGGATGCTGCGACTCGACATTTATTATCGGTAGGCATTACGAGCATGCATGATGCCGGTATTCCCCATTCGGTTTATCATTTTTATCAAGAGCAAGCTAAAGCGCACGCCTTAGGAGTGAGGATCTATGCAATGATTGCTGCGACCGATCCTCAATTAGCACAAATGCTTGCTCGAGGTCATATCTCTGATCCGTCAAGCATGCTCAGTATTCGTAGTGTAAAAGTTTATGGTGATGGCGCATTAGGCAGTCGCGGCGCTGCACTATTAGCACCTTATTCAGATGATCCTGATAATCATGGATTATTAGTCACACCACAAGAAGAGTTACCGCAGGTGTTTCGGACGATTTTAGGTGCAGATTTTCAGCTTAATTACCATGCCATAGGGGATCGTGCCAATCGCTTAGCGTTACAACAATTTGCCCAGACATTTGGCGAGTTTCCAGAAAATACTGAACGTCATCGGGTTGAACATGCACAAGTTATTGCAGTTGAGGATATCCCGTTGTTTAAGCAATATGGCATTATTCCATCCATGCAACCGACTCATGCCACCAGTGACATGAATATGGCAGAAGATCGCCTTGGCGCAGCCCGATTAAAAGGGGCGTATGCGTGGCAAACGTTTCTTAAACAAGGTTCGCGTATCGCGTTTGGCTCGGATTTCCCGGTGGAACTTGCCAATCCATTTCATGGACTACATGCTGCAGTGACCCGCCAAAATGCGCAGCAACAACCTGCTGATGGTTGGGTAGCAGAACAGCGTGTAACGCTAGCACAAGCGTTCCGAGGGTTTACCTTAGACGCTGCGTATGCCGGTTTTCAAGATAAGGATATAGGTACATTAGAAGTGGGCAAAAAAGCAGATTTCATTGTGATTGATAGAGATATCTTTGCGATTAGCCCGCATTTAATCCGTGACACCAAAGTGTTACAAACCTGGGTGAACGGTCAACAACGTTTTTAGATAAACGCAAAAATAAGCTACACAAAGCTAAGTAGATCAAAGCAACTTGCGTCGAGTTATGGCGCAGGTTGCGAAATGATTTTAACTTCACGTTGTGGGAATGGAATTGCAATGCCATTGTTTTTGAGTGTTTCAAGAATAATCAGGTTTAAATCCCCTCCAACACGATTTTTACCATCATCAATACCTAAAATCCAAAACTCAACAAACATATTGATCCCCGAATCACCAAAACTATCTATCTCACAATCAGGTCGTTCTTCTATCGGGTACTTGTTGCCGTTGATAACTTGCGGGTGCGCGCCCACCGCATCTTTAATTAACTCAACCATCGCACGCACGTCAGTGTCGTAAGCCACTGAAAAATCGACGCGATAACGCTGTTTTGGATCTTTGTGAGACCAATTGATGAAGGTGGAGGAAATAAATGTTTCATTCGGCACCACAATATCTTTGCCGTCATAGGTTTCTAAGACGGTGTAGCGCATGCGAAACTCCCTAACAAAGCCTTTTTGGTCTGCATTAATTTCAATGTAATCATCAATCGTAATCGAATTATCGAGCAGGATGATGATCCCTGAGATAAAGTTTGAGGCAATAGACTGTAACCCGAGTCCTAAACCGACACCGACTGCGCCACCAAAGACGGCGAGAGTAGTCAGGTTGATCCCCAATATGTTGAGTAGCATCAATGCGACAATACAAAAGATGACCACTTCATATACTTTGGTAAGTACTTCTTTGGTGCGGACATCAAGGCGTTTTTGACGTTTGATTAGTTTTTTGCCGTAGTTATTGATGAGCCGAGCGATCAGTAAAACAACTAACCCAATCAAACAGACTCGGATAATGTCATATAACGAGAATGACAGGGTACCTAGATCGAAGGCAAAAGATTGTAATGTGTGAATGATCTCATTCATCATGTGCGAAACATCCATTAAAAATTCCTATTGTGTACTGTTGCAAGCATCTAAAACACGGTAAGCCAATGCTAGTGATTACTAGGCATTGTCACAAAGGCGCTAATATCGCGCATCATTGCGCTGAAAGCAACGGTTTTAGAGAAGTCTCTGTATAACGATATTGTTCATCTAAGGTGCTGATCCCTAATCCACTCTGTTTAGTGATTTTAATTTGTAGAGGAATACGCTGTTTCATCGCTTCTACATGCGATATCACACCAATCATTTTACCTTTTGCATTTAGCGTATCTAACACATCCAATGCCGTATCTAGGGTATCGCTATCTAGCGTACCAAATCCTTCATCTAAAAAGAGTGAATCGATTGAGATCTCTTGGCTGACTAAGTCTGATAAACCTAACGCTAATGCCAGACTCACTAAAAAGCTTTCACCACCAGATAGAGTGCGAGTATCACGCTCCGTATCGCCTTGCCATCTATCCACCACCACCATATCTAAAGATTGATTGTCTTTGCGTTTGAGCTCATAACGTCCATCAAAATCGACTAATTGAAGGTTGGCTAAATAGATCAAATTATCCAAGGTCAAGCCTTGCGCAAATTTGCGAAATTTTTTGCCGTCAGATGATCCGATCAATTCATCTAAATAGCCATAAGTTTGTATTTCCTCATGCAACGCGTCAATCTGCGTTTTAATTTTGCTGATAGCAAGCTCGCGCTTGTCGTTCTCGACTAATCGACCTTTTAGCTGACCTAATTGTTCGTTGATTGTGGCAAATTTCTGCTGTTGGTGAGTTAATTGTTCATCAACCTGAGCAGAGGGGATGGTTTGATAATATTGAGCTTGTTCGACTGCGAGGTGTTGTTGTAAATTTTTCTTAGCCTGGTTGAGTACCGAAGTTGCTTCTGTCAATTTAGTATTGATCGTGGTTTCTAACTCGATTAACTGCTCTAAGAGCCCTTCGCTGACACATGCTTGAGTAAACTCAGCCTCAGAGGCAAAGACACTTGCTTGTAACGCTTCATTAAACTGGGCTAGCGCTAAGATGAGCTTTAGATGTTCTTGGTCTAGCGCTTCGCTGTCTTTTAAAATAGCAGTATTGAGAGATGCAAGCTTAGTGGCTAAGGTTTGTTGGTTGGATAATTGCGTGTTTTTATGGGTATTGGATCCTTCGATAAGCAAGCGCATATCATGCATGGCTTGCTTGGGATCTTGGCTACCAAATAAGGCATGGCGTTGTGTTTGATTTGCTGTCAATTCATCTTGCAATACTGTCGCTTCTGCACGAGTTTGAGCGTTAACTTTGGTGGCTTCGGTAACAATTTGCTGATTAAGTGCAATACGCGATGTCATCTCGCTTATCGATTTAGTGATATCCACTTGTTTACTCTGTTGGGCTTGCCAATGAGTTAAATCGTTACTTTTTTGATTTAACCATGCTGCAAACATGCCTTCAGTATCAATGGTCTCTAGTTGAATAAAACCGACTTGATGAACTGCTGCTAATATCTTATTTTGTTGTTGCGTTACATCTGTCGAAAGCTTGGCTAACGCATGATGTTTACTCGCCAAGTCAATACATTGATGCAGCTGTGTTAGGGCTTCTCTTATAGAATCAAATGCGTTCAATTGCGCTGGTAATTGATGTAATTGCTCGACTTGTTTCGAGTGAAGATGGATGCCAAGTTTGATTGCGCCTGCGATACACTGGGTTTCTAATTCACGTATTTTGGCGGAACATGCATCTTGCTCTGTCAGGTTTTTATGCAACATTATCTCTTGGGTTTTAATGTTTTGCGTTAAGTGATTAAGGGCATCGCTACTTTTTTGTTGTGCCGTTTGATACTGCGCTAATTGTTGCGCAAACGAGCCGTCCTTAGCTTGTTCATTAGTGTGCAAATGTAACGTCTCATAATCTCCAAACTCAGTACTTGCACATAGCGGGCAATTATCCAGATCGGTTAATTGCTGACTATATGTGGCAAGTTGCTGCTGCATCGACATATTATTTTTGGCAAGCTCAAGAATGGTCTTATCCGATTGCGCTTTTTGGCTATAAATCGGGAGCTGTGTTTGTTGTTGAAGTAATGTGGATTGTAACGTGTCATGATCAAGCGTTAACGTACGATAAGACTTTTGTGAATCAATCAATTGACCGTATAAGCGCAATAACTCTTGTTCGAGTTTGATTTGCGATTGATAAAAATGAGAACAAGTCGCCAGTGTCTCTAGTGAAATATTGGCTGACTCAGCTAGGATTGCACCTATGGGCGATAAATGGGAGGGCGATGAATTGTCATGAGAGTCACTCGATGCATTCGTGGCACTTAACGTTGCCGCATTAGCTAAATCCCCTACGGCTTTGGTTATAGCGTTTTGTACGTCATCAATCGAACCCATTAGCACACCATTGACATGAGCACTTTGTAATTGCTTCGAGTCGTTGGTAAAAGACTCCATTAGCTTCAGTAACGATTGATATTCTACTTTCCACACACCAATATGTTCAGCCAATAAGCCGTCTGCGACGTGCTTAGATAAATACTCAGCCGTATCCTTACGTTGGGACTCGAGAAGCGATAATGCATTGTTGTCAGTTTTTAGATCCGTATTCGTCTTAGTAATAATTTCATTCGTTTTGGCCAGCGCTTCAGCAAATTTGGCAGCTTGTTTCTGTTGTGCTGCAATATTTGTATCCAGCGGAATAATCTGTTCATTAACTAATTGGGTTAGTGTGGTTTGTAGGGTTAATTGCTCGGTATAGTCAGCATTAGCTTGCTTTAATGCTGATTCTGCCTCGGTGAGTTCTAAGTTCAATGCTGGAAGTTGGTCTTGCTGCTCCTTGATCTGTAGTTGTAACAAATCACATCGATGTTGAAGTTCCGTTTGGCGAGTGAATAATGGGGTTAGTTTGTGAGCTGGTCGTGCGAGGTTAAGCTGTGCCAATTGGTCTTGGTGTTCAAATTTAGCTGTGTTCGCTTCAGTTAGATTATGGTTAGCCTCATCGAGTGCTGCTGAATATTGGGTATGTTGCTGCCACCAGTATTGATGAACTACTAATTTTTCTAAGTGCGTGTTATCGGCTGAAAATTGCGTTTGAGTTGAGGTAATATCATCTATTAACTGAGTTTTATCCGTGTCACTTAATATGTCTTTTGCTGATTGTTCAGTGATCAGTAACGCCATTTTTTGTTTGAGAAGTTTGTGTTCATCAAATACGCGTTTTGAAATATCCGAATAGATCTCCGTGCCGGTTAGTTGCTCAAGTAACTCTGAACGGTCATTATCTCCTGCATTTAAAAACGCTGAAAACTCCCCTTGGGATAGCATCATTGATTTGGTGAAACGTTTAAAATTGAGTTTGGTGAGTGCCACTACTGCAGGGACTTTATCACTGAGTTTGGTCGTAATATCTTTGTTAGTCGTTTCACAGGTTAACGTGCCTGTTGGCGCTTGGAGGTTACCATCGGCACGATTTCTAGAACGTCGAATCGACCACTTTGCCAAATAAATTTGCCCTTGAACTTCAAACCGTACCTCTGCGCTACAAAAACCTTTATCCTTGTTCATGACTTCGGCGTTGGTTTTGCTCAAACTCGATAAACGCGGTGTCTCATGATACAGCGCAATGCAAATTGCATCTAAAATTGTCGATTTACCCGCACCGGTTGGACCCGTTATCGCAAATAAACCATTATCAACAAACGCTTGAGTAGTAAAGTCGATATACCATTTACCTTGCAGCGAGTTTAAATTTTCAATTAATACACTGAGGATCTTCATACTAATGGCTCCTCATAAACCGTTATATCATCAAGGGGGACACCGGTCGTGACTTTGGTGATAATGTCATTAAAGGTGCTATTGACCTGCTCTTTTTGAATATCACTCAGTTCGGTTTCGCTTTCAAGGCGTTTGGCGAAGACATCACTTGGAGTTAGTTGCGTTAGTACTTCATGATGTTGGGCACGTAAGGCTTGTTCTTGAGGTGAACGGATCCGCATGATTTTGGTGATCACGACATGTCGGTCTTGCGCAAACTCTGCAATGGTATTGGCAATATTTTGAATACTGTTTGCATCGGTGAGTTTAATCAACAGCCATGTCGGTAACGCCGTTCCTGCATCGTTTGCTAAAGGATACGTCAATAATTGTGCTTTAATCTCTTCTATTTTCCCTTCTAACTCTTGCATTGGTTGAAAGCGAGGGACGGTGATTGAACGCAGATGCGGCGTAAACTTGGGTTCGTGGTTAACGTGGGTAGCATCTGACGTGTTTGCAAATTCGACTAGCATCACGCGTTTATCCACCCCTAATTCATCAAAACTTAATGCAATAGGCGAGCCGCTGTAATAGATATGCTGACTGTTACTAACGACTTGAGGGCGATGAATGTGTCCTAATGCCGTGTAATCTGCCGGTGGAAAAGCTTCTTTAGGATAGTTTTCAAGTGTGCCAACATAGATAGACCGTTCGGATTCACTGGGTTGAATCCCCACCGCGGTTAAATGGCCAGTGGCAATAATCGGAATATTTAACCCCAGTGATTTACGTTTATTTAACGCAGCTTGATACACGTTGGCATAATGATCTGTAATCGCCGCCTTAAATCGAGCTTGCTTGGATAAATCATCTTCACCGGATTGCGCCACCACTAAATCTCGCGGTCGTAAGAAAGGAATAGCACACACAATAGCCTCGATAGCACCTGTTTGTCGATTGCTCAGAGGGACGATTTGCTCTGCTGGCGTAGCTAATGAATTTGGGATCATATGCGTACCTAAAGCGCGTAATAATGGTAACGATTCGTTGAGCATTGCTACCGAATCATGATTGCCACCTAACAATACTAATGTGCAATTAAGGGCATGCAACTGGGTAACAAACTGGTGGTACATTTCACGCGCATAGCTCGGTGGTGTGGTTGTATCAAAAATATCACCCGCAACAATGACGGCATCTACTTCTTGGGTTTGCACTTGCGCAATTAACCATGCTAAAAATGAAGCATGCTCATGTTTACGTGATTGATTAATGAAGCTTTGCCCTAAATGCCAATCTGATGTGTGGATGATTTTCAACTCACTGATCCTTAAATATTGTGTCGTTTCGCTATCAGTTAGCTTATGATAGAACGATATTATCGCGTATTTAATGTTTATAATTATGCCAACTAGTACTACAGAACCTGCGCTTGCTAAGCGTGCTTGCGCTGTTATTGCGCCGACAACAGCCTGTCCCGCTTGTGCGACAGCGTATCAACAATGTTGTCTACCGTTGCATCAAGGAACTGCCATTGCATCGACACCTCAAGCATTGATGCGTTCGCGTTACAGTGCCTATGTGCTTGGTTTATATGATTATATTGTTGCCACATATGCGAGTGCTGAACGTGCAAACTTAACCGTTTATGATATAGCCAACAGTGCCGCACAAACGACTTGGATAGGGTTAAGGGTACTCGATACAAAAATATTACCACAATCCACAAATGATGTAGGCCAGTTTTATGGAGAAGTTGAATTTAAAGTATTCTACAGTGAAGCTAAGTGTTTGTATTGCTTACATGAACGTTCAACTTTTGTCCAAGAAGATGGGCAATGGTTTTATCGAGATGGTGTGATGCTAGCAGGGAATGGCGCGGTAAAATCTAAACGCAACGATCCCTGTTGTTGTGGATCCAGTAAAAAATTCAAACAATGTTGTTTGCCCAAAATACAGTAATAAAATCAGGAGACAGTATGTCAGTCACCATTGGCACCCCTTTTTCAAGCACCGCAACCAAAGTATTGTTACTCGGGAGTGGAGAGTTAGGTAAAGAAGTCGCGATTGCAGCCCAGCGCTTGGGTTGTGAAGTGATTGCGCTTGACCGCTATGCAAATGCTCCAGCGATGCAAGTTGCTGATCGTAGTTATGAAGTGTCCATGCTTGATGGCGCTAAATTACAGGCTATTATTGAAGCTGAAAAACCAGATTTCATTGTTCCTGAAATTGAAGCGATAGCCACGCAAACCTTGCTGGATTTAGAGCAACAAGGTTTTAATGTCGTGCCTAGCGCCCGAGCTGCTCATTTAACGATGAACCGTGAAGGGATCCGCACGTTAGTCGCCCAAACTCTTGGTTTACCGACCTCAACGTATGCATTTGCAGATGATAAAGCTGGGTTTGTTGCTGCGATTGCGACCATTGGTCTACCGTGTATTGTAAAACCTATCATGAGCTCTTCAGGCAAAGGGCAAAGTATGATCCGTAGTCATACTGACATTGATTTAGCTTGGGATTATGCCCAAGAAGGCGGACGTGCAGGGAAAGGTAAAGTGATTGTTGAAGGGCTCGTTGATTTTGATTATGAAATTACATTGTTAACGGTACGCTCAGTGCAAGGAACACACTTTTGTGAGCCAATTGGTCACCGCCAAGCAGATGGTGATTATCGCGAATCATGGCAACCTCAGGCAATGTCGGCACTAGCGTTACAACGTTCACAAGAGATTGCTCAGCAAGTCACTGATGCGTTAGGTGGACGTGGATTATTCGGTGTTGAGCTATTTATCAAAGGCGATGATGTGTATTTTAGTGAAGTGTCTCCGCGTCCTCATGATACGGGGATGGTCACGTTAATTTCACAAGATTTATCTGAGTTCGCCTTACATGTACGTGCATTTTTAGGCTTACCTATCCCGCACATTAGTTTTTATGGACCGAGTGCTTCAGTGGCTTTACTTGTAGCTGGTGAGAGTTCACAAGTCAGCTTTAGTGGATTAAGCGAGGCGTTAATTCAACCGCAAACAGAGTTATATTTATTTGGAAAGCCAGCGGTGTCAGGGCAGCGCCGAATGGGAGTGGCATTAGCTCGCGGCGTTGATACTCAAGATGCGATTAACAAGGGATTAGCCGTTACCGCTGCTGTCCAAGTCGCGTTATAACAATGAAAGCAATTAACGGGCAAGCAATTCTCATGGTCGTAACGCTCTGCTTTGGTCTAAGTCTAGTCAGCGTTGCTGTTCAAGCTCATACGGTGTATTTTGTCCGGCATTTTGAAAAAGTAACAAGTCCAGATGAGCTTCATCCTAATGATCCACCTTTGACAGCCGATGGTCAACGGCGTGCATTAAATTTAGCCGGATTACTCGCACAGCAGCCAATCAAAAGTGTGTTTTCGACACAGTATAAAAGAACATTACAAAGTGCATTGCCGACTGCGTTAGAACAGGGGGTGACAGTGACAGCATATGATCCTCGTCAACTACAAGCCTTTGCGCAACAGTTAGCTTTACTTGGACATGATGCCCTAGTGGTTGGCCATAGCAATACGACTCCGTTTTTGGTTAATACTTTATCCGGTCAACAAATTAGTTTACAAGAATCTGACTATGGGGATATTTTTCTTATCCGATTTGATGAAAATGCTAAGGTGATAGACTTCAAAACTGGTCGAGTGAACAGGTCACAATAACCGTTTTATTTGCTATCGTGTAGTCATTACTTAAAGATTAAAAGGAATGGCATTTGAAATCACAATCAACGTATATTGCCAAAAGTGGGACGTTATGTTTAGTTGATGCGCGTTTGACCATAAAACTCGATCGTCAACTCAAACAACGCATCATTAGTTCTGCGTTAGAACAAGGCCATTCAGATCCTGCCGAGTATGTTTTAGCGATAATACTTGCGCAAATACCTTTAAAGAAAAGCGTCTCATGACGGACAACTCGAGGTTGGAGGATGTGTTAGATTAGTTTTTGGCTGGTTTTTCAGGCTGGGATAACTCAGGTGCAAGAGGAGTGATTTCGCGCTTTCCCCAAGATAACTGATAAAACACATCCAAGGCATTTTCCGCGCCACTGGTCGCTTCGACATATAAATTAGGTAACCACTTATAGCGTAGCCCAAACTCTGCAATCGCATTAAATACACCAACTCTATATTCAACTGATAACCGCTCACTCAATTGACCGGTGATCCCTAATTGAGCATTATCCCCTTGTCCTTGAGTGGATAGTTGTAAATTTTGTACGCCTATCTTATCACCAAATTCAGAAATTGCCTCTTGTGATTTGCCTAAGCCAAATCCTAATATCGCATTAGTGAGTAATACTGAATTTCCTTCTTGGGAATCATCGTTGAGATCTTTGCCGCGAATCAAATACGATAAGATATTGGGGTTTTCTAACATAGGTTCAGAAAATAATTGGGCATCTAACTGGTTTGGGAGACCGGATATTTTTAATCCAGCAATCACATCGTCGTTCATGTTTTTAGGATTACGGATCGCTTCCAATTGAATAAACGGAAGACTCGCTGGGCCATTAAAAATTAATTGTCCGTTCCGGATCAGCAGATCCTGACCGTAAGCTTGATATTGCCCGTTGTTTAAAGTGATAGAGCCAATAACACTGGGTTGCTGTTTTGCTAAATAAAATTCAACACTACCTTGCAAGTTGGTTGAAAAATCAAACCCCGCGACTTTTACTGTGTTTTTTTGTAACGGGTCGATTAACACTCGGATATTCGCTAACAGATCCAGAGGCGCTTCTGTGAATGCCGCATTGGGATTACTAAAACCTTGTTCAACGGGTTGAGTAATAATGATGTCACCATGAGGTGTGACCGCACTCTTATTTAACTGTTCTATTTCTACATTAAGTTCAGGAATAATAAGAATACCGTTCAACGAAAGTAATTGACCTTCTTTGGTTAAGGCGATGTTAGCACTGGTGTTACCGGTAAACCGTTTAAATTGTGGTAAAAATGGTGCGACTAGTCCTAAGTTAACGGATTTTACTTGTGTATATAAGGTTAGCTTATCATCCATGACTAGTTGATATTGAATATCACCTAACTTTTCTCCTACCAATGTGCCGGTGGAGTTAAGTGACAATGGCTGGTTCGTTGCAAATAGACGATATTGTGCTGCAATATCTATTTTTGCTTGCGTGATACTCGCATCCAATTTAGGCGTTATTTGCCAATCACTCGGTGTCACGCCAATGTTAGCGATGACATCTATTTGTGGCTCAACAGCGCCCCCTGATAAAGCAATCTGTGCCGCTCCATCAATACTTGCATCCGTGGATATAGTAATGTGTTTGGCTAAAAAGGGGTTGGCTAAATTGAGTAATGACTGAATATTTAACGTCGAAATATTGATGTCTATCGGTGTAAAATTACCGTCTTTAAAGTACTCATACACGGTATCATTTAGTGCTAGTTCAATGGGTTGTATCTCCCATGTTCCCACCACATCATCGGTTTCGTCTTGTAGCATCAATTGCCATTGATCAATATTGAGTAGGGCCTTGTCGGTATGCGGTGTGTTTGCGTTACTTGAACGTAAATATCCAGGAACAAGGCGAAGACCGTACGGCGCTAATGCTAACTTTCCGAGCGGGGAATTAACGCCCATTGTTTGTAGGGTTACGACAATATCCTGAGGCGTCACCGCAAAAGACAATGATTGCGAGTATTGTCCAGTGAGTAGTTGTACTGATTGATTTGGGTCTATATAGGTTGTATTAGGATGCGTCCAATTCGCAGCGATTTGTGCATTTAAGGATGTAAAGTCACCTGTAAAATCAATGCTTAGCGTATGCAGATTAACCTCTGGTTGCTGGATATCCTTGGCTGTTATTTGACCTGTTAATGTGGGGCTGATTAACTTTCCTTGTAAAGCAACAGCAGCGTGGATCGTTTCTGGCTCTTGGGTTGTGTACTTGATTGTTAAGCCTAATTTTGCCGAGCCCTTTGTCGGTATTTGCCCTTCAAAACCGACAGCATGAGGTCCATAGTTTAGGGTTGAGGGTCTGATCGTGATACCTTTTTGATCCCCTTGGGCGTTAAATCGCCATTGTAAATCGGCTAGTTGCAGTGCAGCAATGTGGAGCTGTTTAATGTTTGCTTGGCTTGCTAATCGCCATTGACTGATGTCACCTTTGAGTGTCAGTGAACCAGCCTGCGTGGACAAGTTAACTAATGGTTCTGCTAAGTTAATTGCTTGCCATGCTAGAGTCGAATCAATCTGATGCGTCCAATCTCGCGCTAATGCAAACTGACTAGTAAATGAAAAGCGGGGGTGGGTTAAGTCGATAGCACTATTTATCCCTTCGGGGGTTAAACTGGTCAATGTCGCTAATGTTAAATCTGAAAGATGCAAATCACCTGCTATATTGCTTAGGGTAATCGCGTCAATATTGAGAGTCATGGTTTCAAGATTGATTGGTATCGTAATGGGAGCTTGCGCTTGAAGCCAGGGTTGCGGTGCCTCCATGAGTGCCTGCCACTGCGTCACTATCTCTTTATATTGTGGTGCAATAGCGATGATTTGTTGATGCAACGTATTAATTAGGGCATTAATGGGCTGCGCCGGCGTATCTGTCAGTGCTTGTGCGTGCGCAGCGCTTTTAGCTACATTCGTCGCTGGAACATGTGCTGTGATAGGGAGCTCAACACGTAAAGACGGAATATCAATCGCCAATGCTGCAATATCTAACCATACCTGCGAGTTCGACCCTGCCTTAAGGCCTATATGGGGAATATTTAGCGCCGTCGTTAAGGCTGTCTCATCTAATAATTTTACGCTTAAATCAGTAATTTGAATTTGGTTAATATTAACAGGGAAGGGCAAATTAGCCGGCGCCGTGTTCGGCTCAGCTGTTTCTGTCATTTCGGTATAAGGCACTTGTGTAATCAATGTGCTCATAACGTGAAGTGAAGTAACACACAGTTTTTTCTCCCACACACAATCTAAACTTAAGCCGGTGCTTAGTTGCTTCACGGTAATGTCCCAACCGGGTACGGTGATCTCAATATCGCTAAAGGTTAACGTGTCAAATAACGTCCCTTCTTGATAAGTAATCGCGATATTATCCAACGTATTAAGTTGTTTGGTCGCGAAGTTAAGTGCCCACGTGGAATTCAAAATTGCCACAGGCAATGCTAATATGATGATGATAATGGCGAGTAAAGAAAATAGCGTCCGTTTAATCCATGTGCGTCTCATTATAAAATGGGTCCCATTACTAAGTGTAGGCGCCACGTCATTTCTGAATCATTTTTACCCCGTGCAAGATACACTCGAACAGGTCCGACAGGCGATTGCCAGTGAAGACCTAATCCGCTACCTATCGCTTTGGTTTCATCATCAGGGCTCTTTGCCCAAGCGGTATCCACAAATGCTGCCACACGGAATGATTCTGAAATTGGCGTAATAAACTCTTGTGATAATACAACTAACGAATCTGCACCAGTGTCCTCATTATCGCTATCTACTGGTGAAATTGCCTCATAACCAAACCCGCGAACACTTTGGTCGCCGCCAGCATAAAAGCGCAATGTACTGGGTGTCTGTACAAAGCTATCAGTACGTAAATAATCTACTTTGATTTTACTCACGCTCCAACCTAAATTAGTAATGGGGCGGAGCCATGCACTACTGGCTAACACACGTGAAATCGAGATGTCACTGCCTAATGCAGATTGTGCCGTTTCTAAGGTTAAACTTTGGCGATCTCCAGTCGTTGGAAATAATGGATGATCAATGCGTAAGCGAGTAATGCTGCCACCAACAAATAATAATTGATTATTAATTTGATCGTCGCTACCTTGAGTAAATGAGTTGTATTCATAGCGAACAAACAAGCTTGGCTGCCAGGCTTTTAATAGGCTTTGTCCTGTGCGTTTTTCCATATCAAAAAAACGTTGCGCACCCAAAGTCACAGTATTGCTTTTGCTATCATTGCGGTCAATGCGTTTCAAGCCACTTTGTAGGGCTAAATATTGAGTATTCGGATTACCGTAAGGGATTTTATAGGTTGAAACTAATGATTGTTCAATTAGTGACGCCTTGAGTGAGGCACGAAAACTATGTCCAGATTGATTAATCCGCGGACGACGCCAATCAATGCTCACACGAGGTCCTTCATCGGAGCTAATGCCTATCCCAAAATTCACAAAATGTTTTGCTTTTTCAACGCCATTAATTTCCACATCGATTTGATTGTTACTGCGATCTTTGAGGTTGGGGCGTACTTGTAACGTCGTGAAATATCCAGTTTTTTTGAGATCATTCGTTAATGTATTAAGGGCATTAAGCGAATAATTATCGCCAACACTAATATCTGAAACAGTCTCGACGACATTCGATTCTAAAATATTGTTATCAATTTCAAATTGTCTAATAGTGTAACGCTCACCTAATGCGATTTGTAATGCGATGTCAACCGATTGATTATCCGCATTAACTGTCACACTCTGCTGTTGAAAATGGATATCGAAATAGCCTTGAGCAATCGCTTGGGAATAAAAGTTATCTTTAAAACCTTGGTATTGAGCTTGTTGAAATGGCGTGTTGAGTTTCTTTTTAAACTGAGTCGTTAAAAGACTTAATTCGGACGATTCGCTTAATTCACCGCTGATGGTCAATGCGATATCTGCAATCTGCGCTTGGCTACCCAAATTAATCGCGACGTTCCACTCATGACATGCCTGCGGATCAGGTAGCCTGATGCTATTCACTCGTGCAGCAAAATACCCAAAACTATGCGCTGATTGAATAATCGTTTGACCAATCGCTTGCTGCACCTGGTTTATAGCCAGTTCACTGATATCTGAACATTGGACTAAGCCATTGATGGTACTTAACGAAATGTTGATATTGGTATTAATCTCGTTTGGTATGGCAGGTATAAACGTCAGTTCAATGGGGACAGGGGTAAGATTTTGATTAGCCGATACCGGAAATGTGTTAATGCATAGGTATCCAATCAAGACACATAGCAAAATGGGGCTGAATTGACGAACAGGTAAAGCGGCTCGATATCCTTGATAATTTTTATACTTGGTAGCAATAACGCAAGACAATAACCCGTTCAAAATCTATTCTACACCTTGTACTATCGGTATGACGTTTTCGGACCAAGGCGTAAAATACATATCACGGTATTCGTGGTTGACGATCTCTTTGGCCGTATAAGGATACATAGATAACCCTTTAATGGAATGATCTGGACGAACATCAAAATGGATAAATGCGTCACTAGCGGCATTTTGATTGTCCCAACGAACGAGCCAAGAGTGTTCGCCAAATGCTTCTAGATCGCCTTTCAAAGTCGGCATTTTTTGACTTTTAAAACGCAACGTACCTTGCGCATTTTCCCATAATGTAATTTTACCAAACCATTTATCATTAAACGTACCGAGATAATTTTCGACAGGTAATAGCATAATGCCACTGCCAATAGGATCAGGAAGTAGGCGAGCGAGATACCGCGCTTCTTGTTCATCTTGATAGTCAACATAATGCTGTACCCAGTCGATGTCAGGTGATTCGGGCATCACTGATTTAATGACCGCTTGCATAATGGCAGACCGCACGCCATAGTTTGAACCATTATTGAGCACCACCACGCCTAAAGATAGCTCAGGGATCATCGCCACATAGGCTTGATAACCAGAGAGCGTTCCGGTGTGGGATATCATTTCATACCCATAGATGTTTTCTTTACGCCAGCCGATGGCATAACTTTTAAAATGCGTTCGATGCGTTTGTTTCGCATGCGTCGAAATATACAATGGGATCTGTGATGTAAACATTTCTTCAAGTTGTTCGGTCGAAAATAGTGCCTCACCCTTCACTGTCATCGCGTCATTAAGCAGTGCTTGTAACCAAACTGCCATACCTTGCGCATTACACACTACCCCGCCAGCGGCTGCGGAAAGTATTTCTGAACCATAAATGCCATTACGTGGGATCGCATAGATCCCTCGTTCATCATCGTGTCCATAACTTAACGCGACATTCGCAAGGGCGGTGTTAGGCATGGCACCACCGTAACATTGGATATTGAGTGGGGAAAAAATGCGTTCGTGTAAAAATTGTGACCACGGCATACCACTAATTTTTGCTACGATTTCTGCGGCGGTAATATACATCACATTAGAATACGCATAGGTTGAGCGGAAACTATAAGCGGGGGTTAAGTGACGTAGATTATGAATGAGTTCTTTGCGCGTAAAACCGGACGGTTCAGGCCACAGCATACTATCACCTGCGCCACCCACAAGACCGCTGCGATGAGTAAACAAATCTAAAATAGTAAATTCAGCAGTGACATAGGGATTGGATAATTTGAATTCAGGTAAATGGTCGGATACCTTATCATTCCATGCAATTTTACCTTCATCCACTAAGATAGCCATGGTCGCAGCAGTAAATGCTTTAGTCGTTGAAGCAATACGAAAATAGGTATATTGATTAACCGCTAAGTCGTCTTCGATATGGCGTTTGCCATAACCTTTGGCATGCACAATTTTACCATCATGCACAATGGCGACTGCAGCACCAGGGGTATAGAAGGTCTGTAGCGCTTGGTTCACAACCGTATCAAGATCTTGACTGGATATTAGGGTCAGATCCGAATTAGGAAATAGTGTGGGGTCTAGGTTTTTAGGCGAATGGGGGGGGGCCGCAACAACGAGGGGGACATCGGCAGCATGAGCTTGCGCAATCAATGCCAGCCATAATAACAACCCACATAATGTGCACAAGATTGATTTTATCAATGTGATCCGCCAACTCGTTATTCGTCCATGAACATCGTGATTCAATTTAGTATTCCTTTACCAATTATCGCACTATTACAAATGCCATTGTAACCGATACTAGTGCAAAGGCAACTGTTATGAGACCTTTGGTGTAAACCCAAACCAGCCTAATTTACGAGACATAATCAAGATAAATGCACCGACGTACATGGTGACTCCATACACCCCTGAAGCAATGGCATATTCAGGATGCTGTAAAAAACTCACCGAGATCAGAATCGACATCGTGGCGTTTTGCGTACCGACCTCTATCCCTAAAGTGACTGCATCATTGTCAGATAAATTGCCTATTCGCGCCAAAGCCACACCAATAACGGTGGCCAACATATTTAAACCAAAGGTCAATATAAAGACATTTGGGAAAGACTCGAGCAGCATTTCTTGTTCATCAATCGATATGAGTATAATCATCGTAAACAAAAATAACGTAGAAATATGTCGAAATAAGCCCTCGCTGCGCTGGGCAAACCTCAATGCGTAATGGCGGACACTCATACCAATCAAGATTGGGATCAAGGTTATCACCAACAGACTCAATGAAGTCTTAAGTAATGAAAAGGGTTCTTTGGGAAGGATAGTAAAATAATCAACACTAAATTTAATCAACCATGGGGTCGTCACTACACACAAAACCGTCGTAATTGCAGTTAATGATACCGATAATGCTAAATTAGCGCGACCAATATGACTTAATAGATTAGAAGATGTGCCGCCAGGGCAAGCCGCTAGCACCATAATTCCAATCGCAATATGCGGGGCAACATCTAATGCTACACACAGCGCAAAGGCAACCAATGGCAAACAAATCATTTGTCCAAATAAACCTAACGATACCGCTTTGGGTGTGCGCATTAATCGTTTGAAGTCATCTAACGTCAACGATAACCCCATGCCAAACATGATCAACGCTAGACTTGCTGGTAATAATACCTGGGTAAAAAATGATGCTTCCATGGTGGACTCCCGGCTAGCTCATTTTCTTTAAAATGGATTTAGGCGCTATGCGTAAAAACCATTGTAACCATGCCCAAGGCCAACCAGGAACATAGGAGTTTTCACCTTCTTTTTCGATGGCTTTGACCATCGCTTTACAACCGGTTTCGGTATCCACGATAAAAGGGACTTTTTTTACTTTTTCGTTAATTTCACTACGAATAAAGCCTGGGTGGATCGTAGAGACCTTAATATTTGTATCCATTAAATCAATGCGCATGCCCTCAGACATTGAACTTAACGCCGCCTTGGTTGCAGCATAAACGGTCATGGCGCGGCGATAGCTGCTCACGGCTGATATGGATGATATAGTGACTAAATGGCCTGCATTTTTAGGGCGAAAAATCTCTAATGCAGCTTCACATTGCGCCAGTGCTGCGACAAAATTGGTTTCAGCGGTTTGTTTATTTGCGTAGAAATAACCGGTGCCAATGGACGCACCTTTGCCCATTCCTGCATTCACAATAATCCGATCTAGCCCGCCCATTTCAGCATCAAATTCCTTGAAGACGCGAAAAACAGCATCATGATCATTGACATCTAATGTTTTGATTAAGACTTTGATTTCTGGGTTGATGGCAAGAAGCTCAGCTTGTAGCTCCGTTAAGCGTTCGACGCGACGCGCGCACAAGGCAAGGTTACGACCAAGTTTTGCAAACTCAACCGCCATGCCTTTTCCTAAACCTGAACTGGCACCTGTGATTAATATATTTTGTCTAGTCATCTTAAGCGTGATCCTTTGTGTGTTTATTTATTATTTTTCGACAACGATGGAGCAAGTAATGGGTAAAAATCCAGAAGTGTTTAAATGCTGGATTACGGGTTTGTTGGTGATGATAACGATAATAGATTTGTAATACGATCGCCGCTAAACGAAATAATCCATACACCTCATAAAAGGCAAAGTGGTTGATATCCGCACCGGTTTTATCCGCATAATATTGGATAACTTCGGCGCGGGTTAACATGCCTTCCAAATGCGTCGGTTGCATCGCGGTTTGTTTACCTAAAAAATCATCATCCGCTTGGATCCAATACGCCAACGTATTACCCAAATCCATTAACGGGTCGCCAAGTGTCGCTAATTCCCAATCGAGCACGCCAATGATTTTGGTTGGATCATCACTATCTAATACTAGGTTATCAAAACGAAAATCATTATGAGTTAAACAAATGGATTCATGTTCTGGCATGTTGCGTTGCAACCAATCCATAATGCCATTGGCAGCAGGCACATTCCAAGTTTTGGCTTTGCGATAGCGATGACTCCAGCCATCAACTTGACGCTTGATATACCCTTCACCTTTTGCGATCCCTGCCAAATCTGCGGCTTGATAATCCACTTGATGTAACGCAATCATACTGTCGATCGCATTAGTGCATAGTTGGCGTACCTGAGAGGTGGATAAATTAAGCCCTTTTGGCATATTTCGTCGCGGAATAATGCCGTTAAGTTTTTGCATCACATAAAACTCAGAGCCGATAATACGCTCATCGTCACTGTACCCAAGCATGTTAGGAACAAGAGGGAATACCGGCTTTAATGCGAGTTGCAGTCGATATTCACGGCCCATATCATGTGCCCCTTTTGCTTTGGTGCCAGTGGGAGCTCGGCGTAAAATGATTTCACGATCTGGGTAAGTGAGGCAATAAGTCCAATTAGACGCGCCACCAGAATATTGGGTGACGGTTGGTGTAATGCTAGGATCAATATTGAGGGTTGCTGCTAACCAAGGCTGCAGTGCCTCCATCGCTAACTCTTCACCATTGCGTACTGCTTTTGCTTGGTCGTTATATGCTTTAGTTTGACTCATCAACTTACTTATATTTGCGCAGTTCAAGACGTGAAACCATTGCCATGTGCACTTCATCTGGGCCATCAGCCAAACGTAACATACGAGCTCCAGCTGCAAATCGAGCCAATGGGAAATCATTACACATACCGCCACCGCCGTGAATTTGAACCGCCATATCGACAACGCTTTCTAACATATTCGGTACGACAACTTTAATCGCACTGATATCGACCATCGCGTTTTTGACACCTAGATTATCAATTTTCCATGCTGCTTGGAGTGTTAATAAACGTGCCTGTTCAATACTCATTCGAGCTTGTGCGATACGTTCTTTATTACCACCTAGTTCCATGATGGGTTTACCAAAAGCGTTGCGTTCTAGACCACGTTTAATAGCGAGTTCTAATGCATGTTCTGCCATGCCAATAGCACGCATACAATGATGTATACGACCTGGGCCCAGACGACCTTGTGCAATCGCGAAGCCTTTACCTTCACCCATAATTAGGTTTTTACGGGGCACTCGCACATTATCAAAAATCATTTCCCCATGGCCATACGGTGCGTCGTAATCGCCATAGGCGGTGAGCATGCGTTTAATGGTCAACCCTTCACTCTCAACGGGTACTAATACCATTGAATGTTGTGCATGGCGATCATTTTCTGGATTTGATAACCCCATAAAGACAATGATTTTTGCATTAGGATGGCCCAATCCTGTCGACCACCATTTAGTGCCATTGATGACGATATCGTCACCGTCAAAATCAATCCGTGCTTCCATGTTGGTAGCATCACTCGATGCAACTTGGGGCTCGGTCATGCCAAATACTGAGCGAATTTCTCCTGCTAGTAATGGTGTAAGCCATTGTTGCTGTTGATAAGGAGAACCAAAATGATAAAGTACTTCCATATTACCGGTATCAGGGGCATTACAGTTGAATATCTCGGGTGCAAATGAGTAATGTCCCATCGCTTCAGCAAGTGGTGCATATTCAAGTGTCGTCAGACCTTGACCTAATTCATTATCAGGTAAAAATAAATTAGCTAAACCCGCTTCTCTCGCCTTGGCTTTAAGCGCTTCAACTTGAGGGTGTAGTTGCCACGAATGCCAATCATCATGCGCATTTTTTTCATGCGAAAACTCATAAACTTCAGCCTCAATAGGCGCGATATGTTCGTTGATAAATGCGTTAACCCGCGCTAGATATTCTTGTGTTTTGGGAGAATGAGAAAAATCCATGAATATGCCTTGTCACAATTAAATTGACAAAAGATTAACCCACTCAAGCGCTGTGAGCTAATATCATTTAGTGACAAACATCTATCATTCAAACCAATGTACCCAATTAATGACCGCAATCAATGTATTTACGCTAAATGGGTAAGTGCCCCCAGACTAGAGATTTAAAGTGTTTGCGGCACATTGATTCATAGCGATCATTGCCCCCGATTTCAACTTGAGCACCGTGTTTAATTGCATGCCCATGTTCATCTAAGCGAACGACGAAGTTGGCTTTGCGACCACAATGGCACACGGTTTTTAATTCAGTGAGTTTATCAGCCCAAGCTAACAAATAATGACTACCAGCAAAAGTCTCACCTAGAAAATCAGTTCTTAAACCATAAGCTAAAACAGGAATATTTAAATCATCAACAACATGAATTAGTTGCATTACTTGTTCTTTGGATAAAAATTGTGCCTCATCAATAAAAATCGCATTGAGAGGAGCATCATCGTTGAGCTGCTGGATGTGTTCGAACAGATTACTTTCAGGGGCAAATAAATGGGCGGGTTTGGCTAAGCCAATGCGTGATGTGACTTTGCCTTCACCGAAACGATGATCTAACGCAGCTGTGAATATTTCGCTGCGCATGCCACGTTCTTCATAGTTATAGGCTGATTGTAACAGGGCGGTAGATTTGCCCGCATTCATTGCTGAATAATAAAAATATAACTGTGCCATATAAGTCTTCGCGCCAAGTGAAAATAACAAATTATGCGTTAAGGATAAATCATTGTCGCGCATTGGCAAATGGTGGTCGAAAAACAGGCAAAAAAAAGGCTACTCGAAAGTAGCCTAAATGCTTAATGCTAACTTATGCCGCGTCAGATTGGCTTTCCACAATCGGTTGACCATTGACATCGACAAGTTCTAGATCAAACGTGAATTCATCTACACGAACTGACAGCTTACGTTTTTCGTTATAACTTAGTAATGCTGTGTGCTCATCTTGTGTTATTTGTTCTGCTTCTAACATTTTGTTGACCGCATGCTCAAATGAGATAAACGGAACAACAGGATGTGCGCGCAGCGCTTTTTGTACCTTGCTTAAAATAGGCAAAACTGCATGCTTAGCAAGGAACGCTTGTGCGTTGATATCGTTACCGTCGCCGGCTTTGATTTTCACCAAATGGGTCAACTCTGCTTTGATCGAACTATCTTGCATCGCTGCAGTCGATAATTCGCGTACTAGGTCATCGCTGATACCTGATACACTTGAGGTGTAAGTGTTAGTCAAAGTACGCATCAAAATGCGCGTTGGGCCATGCGGGAAATTATTTACAAAGTTCACAATTGCTTGCTCAGCTTGTGCCAATGACCATTGCATTGCATAGTCAAAATAAGGCTTTGCTTCTTGACGGTTAGAAACACGTTGCTCATAAAAGCGAATTGTCGCCATAGCAGCATAGCTGTAACTCATTACATCACCTAAACGTGCTGATAATAGTTCGGCTTTTTTCAGATCACCACCGAGTACCAATAATGATAAATCAGCCAATGGTGCTAACTTAGCTGAAATTGAATTCAAGCGTTGTTCGTAAGGTTTGACTTCAGCTAGCTGTGAATCAGCACTGCGTAGAAACGGCAAATAACTATTAACAGTACTTCTCAATGCATTTTTGATGCTAAACCAGACCGTTTTAGCTAATACTTTATTAAACGGTGCATCTGCTGCTTGATCTTCGGAATGAATCAAATCAACCATTTCTTTAAGGTACGGATGACAGCGCATTGCGCCTTGTCCAAAAATCATCAAATTACGCGTTAGGATGTTTGCACCTTCAACAGTAATGGCGATCGGTAAAGATTGGTAGCCATTAGATAATGTATTTTGTGGACCTTTTTGGATCGCTTTACCCGCTTGCACGTCCATCGCTTGGTTCATGACATCACGACCTAATTCTGTCATGTGATATTTCGCAATAGCGGTAACAACGGATGGCTTGATCCCTTCACCTAAGCCTTCGGTGGTTAATACGCGCATCGCTTCGAGTAAAAATGTTTTACCTGCAATGTCAGCGATTTTTTCTTGAATGCCTTCGAAGCGGCCAATAGGTACACCAAATTGTTCACGCACAAATGAATATTCAACCGTTGATTTAAATGCGCTTTGTGCCGTTGCGACTCCCATTGCTGGTAACGAAATACCTCGGCCAGCACCTAAACAGCTGACGAGCATCTGCCAACCACGACCGATATTCTTTTGCCCACCGATGATAAATTCCATCGGAATAAAGACGTCTTGACCTCGAGTAGTACCGTTATAAAAACGTACGCCCATTGGATCATGACGATTACCTAACTCAACACCTGCGTGTGATTTTGGTAATAGTGCGCATGTAATACCTAACTCTAATTCATCACCCAATAATTGCTCAGGATCAAATACTTTGAAGGCTAAGCCAAGAACTGTTGCAATCGGTGCAAGCGTAATATATCGCTTGTCCCAAGAAACACGCAGACCTAATACTTCTTCGCCATTGTGCATACCTTTACACACAATACCTGCATCAGGGATTGACCCTGCATCTGATCCTGCTTCTGGGCCAGTTAACGCAAAACAAGGTATATCAGTACCGACGGATAAACGCGGTAACCAATAGTTTTGTTGCTCTTCAGTACCATAGTGCATGAGTAATTCACCTGGACCGAGTGAATTAGGTACCATTACTGTCACGGCAATGGCGCCTGACGCGACGGCGATCGTCGCAACTATTGTAGAGTTGGCGTAAGGAGAAAATTCCAGACCACCAAATTTCTTTGGAATGATCATTGAAAAGAATTTATTTTTACATAAAAAATCAATCACGGGTTGTGGAATATGGTCTTCGTTTGATAGCGCATAATCATCAACCATATTAATTAACTCAACCACAGGTCCATCGAGAAAAGCTTGCTCATCTGCAGTTAATGTTCCCTGAGGTAACGAACGCAATGCCGCCATATCAGGTTTACCTTGATAAATAGATGACTCAATCCATACATCACCTGCATCAAGTGCTTCTTGTTCGGTGATTGAAATAGGCGGTAATACTTTTTTTAGGCTTGTTCTGATACTCATAGCGTGTCTCTCATTGGGTTAGCAATATCGGTGTCAGGGTGATGAATTCAACTCATCTGCTCATCTGACCAGTAGTAAGAATATACAAAAGAAAAAGGCATACTGCAAGTTTTTCACGATTGTTTTTTGACCCGCGTAAACTAAAAAGGCAATAACACGGTATAAATAAAAAAATAAATACACATTAAGTATAGTCGCAATAATCATCAACACCACAAAAGGGCAACACGCACATGAAAAATGAATTAGAGAGTAAATTATTGCTTAGTGTTTTTGATAAAATACGCCAACATGGGACTCATACAGAGCGTCAATATCTGTTAGATGGGATCATTGCTTATACTGATCACGATGGGTATACATTGTTTATCGAAGATGCGTTGGTCAAACTAAGATTTGGATTTCATAATCAATATGTCTACGATTATGAAAAAGAAGAACATAAACAGGCATTTGACAAAAAACTCAAAGCCATTAACGCAAAGTATTAAAATGGGGTCAGAGCCACTTTTCTAGCTCTGCTTTTAAACGGCTAGAATTAATAGGTTTAGTAAGATAACTATTCATTCCTGCCGTTAAACATTTTTCTTCATCTCCCTCCATCGCATGTGCTGTCAAAGCGATAATAGGAGTAAAACGATGTGCGCGGTAGGCTGAGTCAGTTCGAATCAATTTAGTGGTTTCATAACCATCTAGTTTAGGCATCTGGCAGTCCATTAAGATTGCGTGATATCGACTGTTTTGACGTGCTAATAAACTCAGTGCTTCGACGCCATCATTAGCTATATCTACACCAATAGATAAATTTTCAAGCATGTGTATCGCGACAGCTTGATTGATTTCATTATCTTCAACGAGTAATACTTGTATGTCCGCAGACTGATGAGATTGCTGCGTATAAAAAGGCATCGATGAGGGAGTAATGCGCGGGTTTTGCATTTTAATTAGAATATGTGTCAACATGTTTTGTTGTGCAAAATCGCTAAAATAACCATTAAGTCCGGTGTGATGTAAGTTGGATATGGCGCTTTCGGATAATTGTGCATCAAGTAAAAACAAGTACAATCCATCGAACATGTCTTGAGCGCGAATGGCTTTGACTAACTCGACCCCTGATATACCTGAGATATCTTGCGCAATAAACACGGCTTTAAAGTCTTTATTTAAGAGCTGTTCGTGTAAAAATTTCATGCAAGTATGTGCATTTTCTACTAATTGAATGTGATAATGATCAATGCTGATATGTGCAGTCAACTGTGCCAAATAACTCGGATCGCCCACCACTAATAATGTGTGTTGCTTATATGCTATTTGAGTGGACGCCACTGCAGTATCTAAATGAGTATCAATAGTAAACCAAAACTCAGCACCAGATCTATATTCGGGGTTAAATCCGATTTCACCACCGAGTAAGGTAACGAGCTGTTTGGATATAGTGAGGCCAAGCCCGGTTCCCCCAACCGAGCGAGTCGACGTAGCATCAAGTTGAGTGAATTCTTGAAATAATAAAGCGACTTGCTCATCCGGGATGCCTGAACCTGTATCCGTTACTGTGATGTTGAGTCGATTAGTTTGGCTTTGTAAAAAAGACAAGGTAATCTTACCTGCTTCGGTAAACTTAATCGCATTAACACATAAATTCATTAAGATTTGGCGCAATCTTAATGGGTCTGTAGTTAGGTGTGTGATTGGAACAGGTAAAATATGTAAAGTAAGGGATTTCTTTGTGAGTAAAGGCTGAATTTCTGTGTATAACTCATCGAGTATTTGCGCTAATTCACAATATTGTGGATTTATTTTTAGTTTACCTGCTTCGATTTTAGAAAAATCTAGAATATCGTTAATGAGGTGCAATAATGCCTCACTACTTTGTTGAATGGCTTGCGAAAACCCGGCTTGTTGAGGGGTTAACGGGGTAAGCTGTAAGAGTTCATTCATGCCAATAATACCGTTAATCGGCGTGCGGATTTCATGACTCATATTCGCGAGGAACTGGCTTTTAGCTTTACTGGATTCAGTCGCTCTGTGTTCAACTTCTTTTATCGCTGTGATATCTTGAAATGTGCCTTTTAAGCGAATGGCTTGACCATTAACATGCTCAGCAAAACCCATCGCACGGACCCAAATATGATTATTTTTAGCAGTAATAAAAGGCAGTTGTAAATCCCAAGGTGTGCCTTCTGAGATTGCCAGATTAATCGCATTGGTGATAATGGGCTGGACTTCTGGGGCATAAAAATTAATAGCGTCTTCAATGACTACTTTTTCATGTAAAGGCAGTTCATGTATACGGTATACCTCATTTGACCAAAATATCTCATTTTTGATAATGTCCAATTCCCATCCGCCTAAACGCGCAATTTGTGATGTGGCTTCCAACGTTTGCTGGTGACGTTTGGTTTGGGCTTCTAATTCCTTAATCTGGGTAATATCGCGACCCATGTATAAGTAGCCATCAAGATTTCCTGAGCGGTCGAATAAGGCGGTAATTGTTAACGCAATGGTCAAGTCGTCATACTGACGAGTTTTAAATATAAAATCATATTCAACACGTTGCAGTTGTGTGGTCGCTAAATGAAATGAGTTATAATCATGTGGAATATCTTGCCCTAGAATTTGACTGATATGCTCTGCAAATCGTGCATATTCAGGTAATTCTATAAACGTATCCATCGAACTATGCCCAATGACCTCAAAGCTTTGCCAGCCTAATTGTTCGGCTGCATAATTGTTAAATGTGGCAACTTTACCGTTAATATCGGTTGAAATGATGATTTGTTGGGCGCTATCTAATATAGCTCGTTGTAAATTATTTTTGGCGCGAAGTTTGTTTTCAACACTTTTACGAGAGGAGATATCACTTTCGATAAAAATAAAACCGTTCTTACCATTGTCAAGCCTGATGGGTTTAGCTTGTAATTTTATCCAATAATGACGCCCGTTTGCTTTGGATAGAAGCAGTTCCCCTTGATATGTTTCAGCACTACTCAAGGCGCTTCTTAAGCGTTTAATTTCCGACATATTGCTATCAGTATTAATCCGAAATAACGGATGTTTACCATGCAGTTGCTGGCTGGTGTAACCGGAAAGTTCGCTTGCGGCATGATTCACCCATACAATATGACACTGGTCATTAGTCATCATAATCGAGCTATCAGACATCTCGGTGACTAGAGCGAGCAAGTCATTCGTTGATTCGGTAGCTTTCTGCCTTGAGGCTTCCATAATAGTCGCAATGACTGAGGCGCGACCTTCATATTGTATTTTTTCTAATGAAATGGTGACGTCAATGAGTTCACCATTGGCATGTTTACCTGAAAATACATTCCCAGCACCCATTGCTCGGCGAGTACCCGAAGCGATAAACTGCGTTACAAAATCGTGATGAATAGAGTGAGCGTTATCTGGAAGTAAAATGCTCAGCGGTTGACCGATTAGGTGCGGGGAGCGATACCCAAATAATTCATGGAGCATTGCATTGGCATAGGTAATCGTGCCCTTGGTATCGACATTGACAATCCCGTTAGCGCACGCATCAAGCATTTGTTTATAGGGATTGACTGGAAGATTATTCAAAATTATCTATATACCATCTAGTTGCTTTATATATTGTATAACACAAATTAAAGCACTTGCGGTACAATAGCCATAATTTTTTATTAAGGGAACGCCCTCATCTATGGCTCATTCTATTCACCAGCCGCGCTTTTTATTAAGTTTTTTTCATCCTAAATACTGGTTAATTTGGTTTGGTTTAGGGCTACTATTTACCATCACATTGTTACCGTTACCGGTGCTTCGCAAATTAGCGCATGGCAATGCATGGTTACTCAAAAAATTAGCAAAAAAACGTGTTTTCATTGCTCAGCAAAACCTTGCGTTGTGTTTTCCTGATATGCCAGCAGCAGAGCAACGTCAGTTATTAGATAAGCATTTAGTCACGGCGGGTATGGGCTTATTTGAAACTGCGATAGGGTGGTGGTGGCCAGATTGGCGTTTGCGCCGAATTATTGAAGTGGAAGGAATGGAACATATTCAAAGCATTCAAGCCCAGCATAAGGGAGTGTTAGCATTAGCAATCCACAATGTGAATATTGAAACTGGCTGTAGAATGTTAGGGTTATTTCATAAAAGCGTGGCATTTTATCGCCCTCATAATAATCCACTAATGGATTATGTGCAGTTCAAAGGACGGGTACGTTCGAATGAATATTTGATTGATAAGCGTAGCTCTCGCGCCCTGTTAACTGCGTTGGACGAAGGGAAAGTCTGTGCATATTTACCTGACCAAGACTATGGTTCTCGTGGAGCGGTGTTTGTGCCTTTTTTTGCAGTAGAAAAAGCAGCAACGATTGCAGCGACGTTGATGTTTGCGAGACGTGCCAATTGCATTCCATTAATGGTCAGCACTCAAGTCACCCCAAAAGGTTATAAAATAAAATTTTATCCACCTATGGCAGATTTTGCCGATAAAGAAGATGAAGCGGCGTTAACGGACTTAAACCAACGCATTGAACAGATGATATTAGAGCAGCCTGAAAGTTATTTATGGATGCACAAACGGTTTAAAACTCGTCCGCAAGGAGAGCCTAGTCTTTACCAATAGATGAGGGTAACGTCATTACATTGTTGCAGTAGTAAAGGGAAACACGTTATGGGTAAAAAAAACTCACAAGTTAAGTTTTGGCTAATTTATGTTGGCTTAATCATAGTCATTGTCGTGCTGGCTTTTACCTTAATCAAGGTCAATAAAGATAATCCGAAACCCAAAACCGCGACTAATATCGAAAAAGTTTATCGGATTTTTATCGTCGATTCCGTAATGATGTTGGCGCTGCCCATATGAATGACAATGGCGAGTATGTTATTGACTTAGCCGTCCCTTTAGAGTCTATTTCACAGCGTCTCAACATGATCCCTTCTAGTGTCGAGAACGCCCAAAGGGATCCAGCAGGAATGAGGCAGAATCGCAGTTTTGGCACCGATGCTCATCTGAGTAAAGTTATTAATGACTATGCAAAAAATGAGGGATTGGTTGTGATTTGGGATTTACCCCAAGATTTTGTTGTCAAAAGTGGGTT